>Ga0247841_10006764_pt1 | contig 17445 bp, 20 predicted proteins | sample LaCruzMarch2015__2_FD_192410 | JGI IMG/M metagenome (GOLD analysis project Ga0247841, IMG submission 192410) | Freshwater microbial communities from meromictic Lake La Cruz, Castile-La Mancha, Spain - LaCruzMarch2015_18m | ecosystem: Environmental > Aquatic > Freshwater > Lake | place: Spain... | reverse complement strand
TAAGTGCCCCATCTCTTGCTTTAGCTTGTATATCATGTCCGCATACCCGTGTGTCATGTCAACTATTGCAAAAAGACCTTCTTGCAAGTCAGAGATGGAAATAGTTAGCTTTTCAGGCTTGTTAACATCTATTGAGGTTACCCCATAATAGTAGATTAGCTTTAACAAGGATTGAAAGTCAAGACAAGAAACCTCAGCCTCTATATAGGTTGAAAACAAACTAGTTGCTTCTTGAACCACAACCTCAGCTAAACTTGCTTCATATACCTTATAGTTAGAATCCTTCTTTAGTCTTTCAAGTATCTCTTCCATAGCCTCTCTTAAAGCCCCCTTATCACTAGCCATTGATTCAATAATAATAGATACTTTTATTGGGTTTTGATCAGTATTAGATATTTCTTTCCTTTTAGCTAGTTTCTCCTTAATATCAAGAGATAAAGAGTACTTTATAGGAAAGCCTTCCTTTTTAATTAACTTTAAGGTTAACATGTTTCTTAAAGCAAGAACTAGTTCCTCATAGGTTGCTCCAGGAATTAGTTTTTTAAGATCTTCTTCAGTCTTATCTCCAGTAGATAGATTCTTAGCTATTAGGTTTCTAAGATCTATAATTGAAAGATTCTTCTTAAGTTCTTCATCTTTAAATGAAATTGGTTCTTCTTGGTTTACCATATTTATCAATCATTTTATTTCAATATATATATTAATATTAGATAAGTATATAAAGATAAGGAAAAATCTAATATTTAAAAAAGGAATAGCATATAATATATAGTATGGATGCAAACATAATCTCTCAAGGAACAGATAAAATTTTAAATTTGGTTCATAATCCTAAGATTCTTATCTTAGGTATTATCTTGATTGGAATTACTTTACTAATCATGTATTTCTTAAAGCATTTCATTGTAAATAGTATTATTGGAATTGTTGGATTATTTCTTTTAACATTTATTGGAGTTAAGCTTCCTTTTATTGTGACTTTAATAATTACAGCAATCTTTGGTCTTGCTGGACTTGGAACAATCTTAATCTTAAAATTCTTTGGAATTATCTAGCCTATAAAACAAAACAGGAAAAAACATGAGCATATATAATTGTGATTTACATTATCATTCTCCTTATGCAGCAGCATGTGCTAAAACAATTACAATTCCAGTTCTTGCAAGAGAAGCAAAAAAGAAAGGACTTAATCTTTTAACAAGCGCAGACATTCTTCATTCTCAGTGGTATGAACATGTTAAAGAAAACTTAATTGAAGATAAGAATGGATCATTCTATTTTAAGGAAGATAAAGAACTTCCAGAAAATAAAAGAACTTACTTTCTTCTTGGTTGTGAAGTTGAAACAGTTATGCGTGTTCATCATCTTCTTTACTTTAAAGATTTTAAACACGTTGATCTATTTAAACGCGAATTTAATAAATATAAACTTGGACCTGAAAAGTATGGAGATGGAAGACCAAGAATACCAATTACAGCTAAGCAATTAGTTGATATTTGTAAGGATCTTAATGTTCTTATTGGCCCAGCTCATGCATTCACTCCTTACTTTGGAGTTTATTCTCATTTTGATACACTTAAAGATGCATATGGAGATAATTGGAAGGAGATTAAGTTTATTGAGCTTGGACTCTCAGCAGATAGTATTATTGCAAACAAAATACCTGATTTATTAGGAATTAATTTCTTCTCTTTCTCTGATTCTCATTCACCAATGAGCTATCGTATTGGAAGAGAATATGTAGGAATGAATCTTGATGCTCCAAACTTTGATTCTTTTCTTAAACTCTTAAACAAGACAGGAAATAATAAAGTTGAATATAATGTAGGTTTCAATCCTAATGAAGGAAAGTATAATAGAACTGCTTGTAGAGTGTGTGGTCAAGTTCATTCTATTGAACAAGCAGAAAAAAATAATTGGAGATGCATTAAGTGTAAAGGAATCTTGAAGAAAGGAGTGGGGGATAGAGTAATTGAAGTTGCAAAGGTACAAGGAAACAAAGAGCTTAAAGATATTGATAGAAGACCAGAATACAAGTACCTTATTCCTCTTGCACAAGTTATTCAGCTTGCACTTAAGGAAAAAAATATAGATTCAAAGAATGTTATTGAAAGGTATGAATTGTTTATTAGTAATCACACTGAAATTGAGGTTATGCTTAATCTTTCTGAAGATGAATTAGAGAAAATAGATAAAGAAATAACTAAATACATTCTTGCATTTAGAAAGAATCTTGTTGTATTCAAGCCTGGTGGAGCTGGGTTCTATGGGGTTCCACACATTTGCTTTACTGAAGCTGAAAAAAAGAAAAAACAGAAAGAAATAGATGAAGAAACAATAATAAAGTTTAAGCAAAAAACTTTATTTTGATCTTATCTTTTTCTTTTGCTTTGGAGCTTGTGCAGAATATTTTATTTTCTGCTTAGGAGAAGCAAGAATTTGCTTATTTGGTAAAAGAAAATGATTTTCACGCATATGCTTTAATATTTCTTCTGGAATATCATTAGGAACCCCTCTTTTTGCTAGAAGTTCCATAAAATCTCCTATATACATATCACAAAACTTAGCACCACCGGAAGTTGTTAGTTCTCCATCAGCATATAACTTTATTGCAAGCTCTTTTAGTTCTTGCTCAATTCCAATTCTAAGTACTTGCCTAACAACAGCTGATTTGTCTAAGTATCTATACTTTACTATCTTATCTATGTTTTCTAAAAGTTCATCATCTATTCTTATTGTTAAATGTGTATTTTTCATAAACCCACTCTCTCATTTATATTTTTTATATCATTAGGTGTATATCTACCATTCTCTATTAATAAAGTTAATGCGAATTTCGCCTTATCAATAGAAATAAATTTTCCAATAATCAATTCTTCTAAAATCGTTAAAGCGGTGTGTATCCTAATATTTAATTTATGACACACGATAATCCCATCTCTATCATCAATCAGGAGATCAATACCCTTTTCTCTTGCAAGAGTGATTGCATATAATTCTCCAGCATCTAATCTATATATGAATTTAATTTTGGATACATTTATTTCGCTTGGTTCTTCTATTTGTATTTTATTTTGATTTATTAGTTGCTCGATATAATATGCATCTTGCTTGTTTTTTTCCTTGCCTTTCATTATTTCTTGTTGCACAATAGTTGGAATTATTATATCAGTTAGTTCTAATAAATCATCAAGGATATTTGCTTTTGCAAGAAGTATTAAAGAAGACGCATCTCCAACAATTAATTTCATAAATATATAATAAACAGAAATAAATATAAATGTAACACATTTTAGTGTTTTGTGTTACACCTCTTACTTATAATTATTTTGAATCACAATCTTTCTTTCTTGTGTCTGTTAAAAGTTTACTTATTGATTTTGATGTGTGCATATTAAATATAACTTTTGCAAAATAATCATCAACAGAAACAGAAGCAAACCAAGGATGTGTTTCTGTAAAGTTTGGTTCGTGATAAACTGCGTCTGTTCCAATTATTTTCTCAAGAAACTTATTATTGTAAAGCTCATCCATTCTAGCACAAGCCTTACCATTAAAGAAAGGAAGAGAGCACGCAATATAAATCTTGTTTGCACCTTTTTCTTTTAATATTTTAACTGAATTATAAACTGTGCCACCTGTGTCTATCATATCATCCACAAGTAGAACATCTTTTCCTTTAACATCTCCAATAACTTCCATTTTATCTATGCAATCAACTTTTTCATAACTTCTTTCTTTATAAATTGTAATTAAATTTCTTTTAAGCTCAGTTGCAAAGAGTGTTGCTCTTTTTATTCCTCCAACATCAGGACTTGAAATTACAAGATTTGGAGAATCTATGTTTTCTAGAATGTATTTATATAAATCTCTAAAACCTTTTAAGTTTTCAACAACACACTTATCAAAAAAACCAACAATAGCTAGATTATGAATATCAAGAGTTATTATTGTGTTTGCTCCGCAAAGTTCTAGTTCCTGAGCAAACATCTTTGCAGTTATTCCTTCTCTACCCCATACCTTATCTTGCCTTGCATAAGGAAAAGCTGGAAGAATCAAGTTAATTCTTGAAGCATCAGCAATTCTTGCAGAAGCAATCAATGTTTTTAAAGCAACAACGTTATCATTAATTGATAATCCTTTTGATCTGTTTGACACATCACAAACTATGAACACATCATGCCCTCTTATTGATTCAAGGATATTTGATTTGATTTCTGTGTTTTCAAACATAGTTTCTGTTGTTTCAGTTAACTTGATTGGTTTCATTCCATTCATCATTAGATTTTCATTAAGATGTGGAAGAATTAGATCTGCAAAAAACTTACCAGAAGAGGTTGCCATTAAACTTATTCCAACTCCATATGCCATAATCAATCACTTTCCTTTTTTTATTTTTATCCAGTTAACACAATTATTGGTTTGAATGAAACTATTTTCTTTGCAAGATTTGCTTTTTCAATTATTGAAATAATGTCTTTTGAGGGCTTGTATGCGTTTGGTTGTTCTTCTCTCATTACATTTTCACTTCTTCCACCAAGAAGAACACCTTTATCAAGCATTAATTTTTTTAAATCATTAATCTTCATGTTCTCTCTTGCTATACTTCTTGAAAGACTTCTTCCCATTCCATGAGGAAATGTATTTATTGTTTTTTCAGTTCCTTTTGCAGGAAATAATAAAAACGAATAATCAAGCATTGAGCCTGGTAAGATAATTGGTTTATTTTTAGTTGCAAGAGTTGCACCCTTTCTATGAACAACATATTTTTTTCCTTTAATAGTTTCAAGAGTAGCTATGTTGTGGCAAAGATCATAAACAAGATCGAATTTTAGTTTTTGGTGTCCAACAAATATAACAGAAAGAACATCTCGTATACTTTTTGAAAGAATCTCACGATTAACGAATGCAAAATTACCTGCTGCTTGCATTCCTTTAAAATAATTTTGACCAAGCTTAGAATTAAATTTAGTATATGTAAATGGAAGTGTGTTTTCACAAAGCTTATTGTAATCTTCTGCAATCTTGTGACCAAGACCACGAGAACCTGTGTGTATTAAAATCACAATTTGATCTTTCTTCAATTTATATTTACTAGCAAGATATTTATCAAACACATCAGACACAACAAGAACATCAATAAAATGATTTCCTTCTCCAAGAGTTCCAAGCTCTACAAGCCCAAGTTCTTTTGCTTCTTTTGAAACAAAAGATGAATTTGCACCTTTATAACATCCATTGTTTTCTATATACTTAGCTTGTTCTTTAGAACATATTTTTTTTGAAGTGCACCAATTAATTCCTTTATTTAAAATATCATCTAAATCTCTTTTAGTTATCTTCATTCCATTTTTTGATAAACCAAGAGGAAGTTTTGATAGTTCTTTTTGCATAAGAAGAAGTTGCTCTTTTGAAATGCCTTTTGCAAATAAATTAGTTTTAATTAATCTAACTCCACAATTAATATCATAACCAATTGCAGAAGGAGAAATTATTCCATTCTTACTTGAACTTAAAAAAACAGTACCAATAGGAACTGAAAAGCCAGGATGAATATCAGGCTGCCCAATAATTGGAGATTCAACTTCTGAAATTAAAGAAATTGATTCTAGTTGCTCAAGAGCAGAGATAGGGATTTTAGAAAAAATGCTTTTGCTAGCAAGAATTTTAATTTCTTTATTATTTATCTTTTTAATAAAGAAAGAACCAGATGCATCTTGCTTATAATTAGACATACATATATTACATTAGAAAATTATAAAAAGGGAATTGGTTAATAAACCTTGTTTATATGTTTAAGGGATATATACGCAACGAAAACCACGTGCAGCGCTTGCGCCTCCTGCAGGAGTATTACCTAAGTTCATAGCTAAAATTCCAACCCCAGCACCACTAGGCCAATAACCACCACGCAAGAATGCATATGTAGTTGTATCTGTATCTGCACTATTACTATAAGTATAGATTCTACCTAATCCATTAGTGTTTGCTTGGTAACTACAACTTGTAAGTAAAAATAAATCATTATATTTCATAGTTGTATTTCCCAAATTACTACAATTTAAATAATAACTTACACCACCGTCTTTATAATAATCTTCTCCATTCCACCCACCAGTATATTCGCTATCATCAGAATTATTAAATCCATCAGGTTCATCTTTTCTTTCAATAGTGTCACTAGTCCATTCCCAAACATTACCTGCTAGATCCCAAACCACTTCTCTATTTGTTAAGGTTAATGTCCTTCTCTGATTTCCAGATGTTTGGCCAGTTGTATAATAACCATCATCATCTGTTGAAGCAGAAAGTGCTGTTGCAGGAGAATTATCATTGTGTCCAGAATAAATATACTCACCCCCTACTATCTCTTCTGACCAATTACTTGTTACCTGCTCTATGTTTCTTGCAAGTGTCATCCATTCATCATTTGTTAGTAGATGATAATTACTTCCAAGAGATGAACAAGCAGTTATTGAATCTGCTTGAGAAATATCTGCAAGAGGATAACCTGTTGCGCTTGTTACTAGATGTCTTGTGCCTACATTGTAACCACAAGTAGAAGCTGCATTATCCCAGTGTAAGTAACCACTATTTCTACAAGAGTCGTTTACGTCACCAATTCCATCCCTAGTTTCATCTACTTTCATTTCATACTTTGCAACACAAAAACCACCAGCAATTCCATTTACTGTATTATATAAAAAGTTTCCAGGAACAGGCACGTATCCTGTTGGACAAGCACTTGCTCTTGGACTTCTATTTGAATTTTTTATTCCTAGCTTTGTTATTATTGTATCATCATCTAAATATAATACAACATCAAATTCAGGATTAATAATTCCCATGTCAAGAGCCTGGGTTCCATTTGCATTTATATCAATTGGAGTTTCAAAATCAATAATATTATTATAATCAAGTAATCTATATCTAGTTATTCTTAAGGTTGGTTTTTTATAAATGCTTGGAGGTGTATATTTTGCAAGAAACCTTCCATTCAATCCATCCTCTAAAGTCAAATAATACTGCGCATCACTAGATGGTGCATTTAATAGATTATTACTTGTGTTTATGCTTGTTCTAAAAAAGCCCTGACCCCAACTTAATACAATAACTATTAAAATAACAGCAAGAACTATTAATAAAGCACTTCCTATAATTGAAGAAATTGCTTTTTTATTTTTAAGGACCATATTTTTATCTAGTATATAGATATGGATTAAATTTAAAAATAGTTGGATTTAATTAATCATCAACAATATATTCGCTATGTTTTTTTCTAATTTCTTTTTTTATGGTTCCTTCTTCTATCTTTGAAAGAGATTTAATTAAATCCTTATATTCACTACCCATCTTATCTGGAACCTCTGGAATTACTTTTACAAATAAAGATCCTGCTCCTCCACTACCTTTAACATCTGGAAAACCCTCTCCTTTAAGCTTTATAACAGTATTTGCTTTTGTGTGATCAGGAATCTTAATCTTAACATGATTACCAAATAAATTTAATTTAAAGCTTGTTCCAAGCACCATGTCTGTAAATGTTACAGGAACATCACAATAAAGATCTTTATCTTTACGTGTAAAGAAATCATTTTCTTTAACACTTATTTTTAAATATAAATCTCCTTTTTCTTGTTCCCTTTCATTTCCTTCTCCTCTAACTCTAATTACATCGTTTTCGGAAATACCAGCAGGAATATCAACAGAGATTGTTCTTTTTATTTTTTCATAACCTTTTCCAGAACATTTCTTACAAGGATCTGTTATAATTTCTCCTTCTCCGTTACATTTAGAACAAGTTGATTGAACAGCAAACATTCCAAAAGGTGTTCTTCTTGAAGTTACTACTCTTCCTTTTCCATGACACGAATCGCAAACTACTTTCTTACCAGAAATAGAACCACTTCCAGAACAAGATTCACATAATCCTTCTTTATGAATATCTAGTTTTTCTTTACCACCAGCATATGTGGTTTTAAAATCAATTTCAATTTTATAAACTAAATTAAGATCTTGTGAATTTCCTGATCTTGATCTTCTAGTTCTTTGATTATTAGTAAATCTACTAAAGAAACCACCTTCATCTTCTTCTTCCTCTTCTTCCATGAACTGAGAAAAAATATCTTTAAAATCAAATCCAGAAAAACCTTGTGAAAAGCCACCTCCAAATCCTTGGTGACTGTAATATCCTTGTCCTCCTGCACCTTGACTTGAACCAATATCTTCTCCAAACGTATCATATTGTTTTCTTTTAGTGTCATCTGAAAGAACAGAATAAGCATTACTTATTTCTTTGAATTTTTCTGCATCAGCTGTAGGTCCAGCTATATCTGGGTGATACTTTTTTGCAAGCTCTCTATATGCTTTTTTAATTTCATCAATGCTTGCATTCCTATTTATTCCAAGTAGCTTATAGTAATCTTTTTTCTCAGGCATATAATTTCAAATCCAAATTAAAAATAAAAATCAAAAGAAGAAATTACTTCTTCTTTTCATCTTTTTCAACCTCATGATCTACATCAACTGTTTTTCCTTCATCTTCTGATTTTGATTCAGGACCTGAAGAAGCATCTGCTTGAGATTGTGATGCTTGTTGATACATTTTTGTTGATATTTCATATAATTTCTTCTGAAGAGCTTCTGTTTTTTCTGGAATATCACTTGCGTCCGTTTCAATTGATTTTTGAAGTTTTTCTTTTAGATCTTCAAGTTCTTTTTTGTCTTCATCAGCAATTTTATCTTTCTCTTCTTTTAAGATTGAATCTACACTATAGATTAAAGTTTCAGCTTTGTTCTTATTTTCAATTACATCTTTAATCTTTTTATCTTCTTCAGCATAACTTTCTGCTTCTTTCTTCATTCTCTCAATGTCTGCTTCACTAAGATTTGATGATGCAGTTATTTTTATATTTTGAGATTTACCTGTTCCAAGATCCTTTGCAGAAACTGAAATAATTCCATTTGCATCTATATCAAATGTAACTTCAATTTGTGGAATTCCTCTAGGTGCAGGAAGCATTCCAACTAATTGAAATCTACCAAGTGTTTTATTATCCTTTGCAAGTGCTCTCTCTCCTTGAAGAACATGTATATCAACTGCAGTTTGATTATCAGCAGCTGTTGAAAATATTTGTGATTTCTTTGTTGGAATAGTTGTGTTTCTATCAATTAATTTTGTTGAAACTCCACCAAGTGTCTCTATTCCAAGTGATAATGGAGTTACATCAAGTAATAATACATCCTTAATATCTCCACCAAGAACAGCACCTTGTATTGCAGCTCCCATTGCAACAACCTCATCAGGATTAATTGATTTATTTGCTTTCTTTCCAGTTAATTTTTCAACAATCTCAACTACCTTTGGTGTTCTTGTTGCTCCACCAACTAAAAGAACCTCATCAATTTCTGATAAAGATAATTTTGAATCAGAGATTGCTTGCTTTACTGGTGCTTCAAGGCGCTTAAATAAATCTGAACACAATTCTTCAAACTTAGCTCTAGTTAATTCAATGTTTAAATGCTTTGGACCACTTGGAGTTGCAGTAATGTATGGAATATTTATTGTTGCTTTCATTGTTTGAGATAATTCAATCTTTGCTTTTTCAGCTTCATCTTTTAATCTCTGCATACCCATCTTGTCTGATCTTAAATCAATACCTTCAGTTTTTTGAAATTCACTTGCAAGATAATCAATTATTTTTTGATCAAAGTCATCTCCGCCTAAAACATTATCTCCTGCAGTTGCTTTAACTTCAAACACACCGTTATCAAGCTCTAAGATAGACACATCAAATGTACCTCCACCTAAATCAAATACTAAAACTGTGTGTGCATTCTTTTTATCAAGCCCATAAGCAAGAGCTGCAGCTGTTGGTTCATTAATTATTCTTAAAACCTCAAGACCAGCAATTGCACCAGCATCTTTAGTTGCTTTTCTTTGTGAATCAGAAAAGTATGCAGGAACAGTAATAACTGCTTTAGTTATTGTCTCACCTAATTGATTTTCTGCATCTTTTTTAAGTTTTTGTAAAATCATTGCAGAAACTTCTTCAGGAGTATACTCTTTATTTCCCATTTTTACTTTTTGAGTAGTTCCCATCTTTCTTTTAATTGAATAGATTGTATTGCTTGGATTAGCTACAGCTTGTCTTTTTGCAAGAGCGCCTACAATAAACTGATCATTTGCTTGTGCAACAACTGATGGTGTTGTTCTTCCACCTTCTGAGTTAATTAAGATGTCTGGTTTACCAGCTTCAACAATAGCTACTGCTGAATAGGTTGTTCCTAAATCAATTCCAATTATTTTATTTGACATAAATTATTCCTCCAATTTACTTAATATTATTTTTGCGGGTTTTATTAGTTTATTATTATATAAGTATCCATCTTCAAGCACATCAATAATTTTATTATCCTCATCTTTATTGTGGGTTGGAACTGTGCTTACACATTCACATAAGTTATAATCTGGTGCACCTGCATTTAATTTAATTTTTTCAATCCTAAGTCTTGCAAGAGAACCATCTATTTTTTCAAGTAATAATTCCAATACTCTTTTTGTTTCTTCGTGCACTTCATTCTTCATTGAAAGTAATAATAATTCTTTAAATGAAATCATTTCAAGAGCAATTGCTTTTGTTTGTAAAAAAACAATATCTTGCACGTCTTTTGTAACTCTTGCTTTATAGTTTACAAAATCTGCTTGCGTTCTTTTCAATAAATCTTCATACTCTAAAACCTTTTGATTTAATGATTCTATTTCTTGATTTGTAGTTTCTTGATCTTTATTTACTTCTTCTTGTTTATTGTTTGTATCATCCATAATATCCACTAATAGCTGTCCTTTAAATTAACTATATCTTTAGAAAATCAAGTTATTATTTCATTTAAATACTTATTAGATTTAATAACTAAATTAATATAGAATACAAAAGTAATAAAACCCTTTCCGGAAAAGTTTATAAAACTATCATTAAATCTTGTTTTTTTCCTTAGGTATTACCTTTATTGCAACTAACTCTCCTTGCTTATTGTATGCTTTATAGGAATCTAAGGAAAAAGGTGGGTATGCAATTATGTTTATTTGCTTTCCTGAAAAAAAGTTAAGATCAGCACCTGATGCATCTCCATATCCTGATGGATGAGAATGAACTGATCCAGCTAAATTAAAAGTCATTGGTGCAAGATCCATACGAAGAACAGCGCTTGTCCTTCCACTATGTGTTCCTGGAAGAATATATATATCTGTAATTATTTGCTTATCTATATCGCAATAAAGAAGTCCAGAAAACTCTAATGGATAAAAGCTTTTAGAAAATTCCATTATAGATTCTAGAACCTCTTGATTTATTTTCCAATTTGAAATTTTAATACCCATAATCATTAATATAGAAAATAAAATAATTATTAAACTGTTTGATAATTAGAATAAATATAGAGGAAATCAATATGGCAGATAATTATGCAATAGTTACTGGAGCATCAAGTGGAATTGGGTTTGAGTTTGCAAATCAGCTTGCAAAGAAAGGATATAATATTATGCTCATTGCAAGAAGGAAAGAAGAACTTGAAAAAGCATCTGAAAGTTTAATTAATAGGTATAAAGTAAAATGCATTGTGTTTCCTTGTGATTTATCAAAAGAATCAGAAATCAGAAGAGCAATTATTGGACTTACTAAAATTAAAAATATTGAATATTTAGTTAATTGTGCTGGATTTGGAAATCCAAAATATTTTTTTGAAATGAATCAAGATATTGCAAGAGACGAGATCTTTGTTCATGTTCTCGCAACTACACAACTTACTGGTGCAATATTACCTATTATGATTAAAAAAAATAAAGGATATATCATAAATGTATCGTCAATTGCATCTTTTACAACTACAAGTAAAAGTAATGCAATTTATAATTCAACAAAAGCGTACATCCGAATATTTACTGAAACTTTAATTGATGAAATGAAAGCGAATAATTTCAATGTACATATACAAGCATTATGCCCTGGATTTACTAAAACTAATTTTTTTAAACATTATAATGCAGGATTTGTTCCTAGAGTATTCTGGATGGAAACCAACAGGGTTGTTAAAAGATCAATTAGAAAAATAGACCGGGGAAGTTCAGTATATATACCTGGATTTAAAAATAAATTTTTAGTTTGGTTGTTAAAATCATGGATAGTAGGAAGAATGTTTAATTTTGCTGCAAGAAAATCAAATATAGAATAATATAGTTGGAATCATAATATAACTCATTAAGATAACTCTGTCTACTCCAAAAACTAGTGGGAGAAACCCAATTATTGTTGATAAAATAAGTAAAGGAACTGCCTTTATTCCAAATAAAACAATGATTAATAATAAAATGAAAAATATTAAAGATATATTAATAATTCTTAAATTAAATCTTGAAATTATATCAATTATTTGTTTATAAAATAAAGACACTAGGATAACAGATAAGCACAATGATAAAAATAAAGTTAACCCTAAATTAAAGTTAGAAATACTGTTTCCTATAATGTTGTTTGATAAAAGAATTGCAATGTAACCCAGTCTTGGCTTATAAAAATTAATTGCAAGAAAAAATGAAAAAAACAATGCACTTATTGCAACGCTTGAAAAAATAATTAAGTATTCATCAGTATCTATTTTTGTCTTTATTTTGGATATTAATAAAGATGCTTGAGAAGAGCTAAAGGATGGAATAAGTATCATAAACAAAGAACCAACAGTTCCTAAAAAAGAAGAAATACTAGTTTCTTTAAAGTTGAGTTGCATATCTTGATCCTTTTGAATAATAAATTTAGTTTTAGAAAAGATAGACTCTAGTATGAATGGAAAAGCAAATAATCCAACAATACAAACCATTAAAGGTTCTGAAATATAATAATTGTATTTAAGTGTGAAAATTCCAAGAACACCGCAAAGGATAATTATAGCAACTATTGCTAGTCTTTTTCTAAATGTATTTTCTAAGATCACAAACATTATTAAAATTAAAATAATTAAACCATAAATAAATAAATTAAAATTAAATAAGGTACTAAATAATAGATAAAGTACTGGAAAAAGTAATAATGAAAAAACACCTCCAAAAAAGGAACCAACTAAACAAAGATACACCCCTTTTTTTAGTTTCCCTTCTTTAGATAATCTCTGAAGCGGGAATAAATGCATAATTGTAGAATCATTTGGAACTCCAAAAGCAGAAACAGAAACATAACTAGTTATTAGTTGAGAAACTGCCAGAGATATAAAAAAATGTGAATTATTATATAAGAGCTCATACCCTCCAATAAATATAAAAAAATAGGAAATTGTATTTATGTGCACACTTGGAATTAATCCAATAACAAAACCAAGCAAGACACCTATTAGTATTTCAATTAAAATCATATTTTCTTTATGTTGTATATAATTATTTCTGGGGTGCCCAAATATGTTTTATATTGCCCAGAAATTACAACCCTCTCTTTTGTAGTACTATACTTTGTTATTTGATCTAATTGCTTACTACTAGGATTAAAGAGAATTGATTGAACGCAACTTGTATTTTCACAGAAACTAAAAGTAACTAAGTTGTTATTTATAGAGACGTCTTTAATTATCCCAATTACAGATATAATTGTTCCTTCTTTTAAATTTGAAAGATTAGAAATTGGTTGTTCTTGTGGATTGAAAAATAAGGAATAAATTACTAGTAAAATCAAGCCAATTATAGAAAATATAATTATAATTCTCTTAAATGTGATTTCATTCATTTCTTTTTCTTCACTTTTTTAGTGGGTTTAACTTTTGGTTTTTGTATTTCTAGAACCACTTCTTTTTCTTCAGAAATAACTTTAATTATTCTTGTAATCTTTTTATTTATTGGAAATTTAGTTAATTCAAGTATTACAATATCGTCTTTTTTAATCTTACCAGAGTAACTAAGATCAATCTCTTTCTTTGTTTTATAAAATGGATCACAAACAAGAATACTTACTTTACCTCTATTGACCTTTATTACCTTACCATAAGTTGTATTAAATAAAACTTTAAATAGATATAAATAAATAACAACTAAACAAATTAATGCAGCAATATAATAAATATTGATAATGTATTCTGTAATAATAAATAAAACTAATAACACAACAAAACCATACCCCACATATAAGTACTTTTGTTTAATATATTTATAATCATCAATTTCTTTAATTACAAATAAAAATAACACGATTACAATTAAAATCTTTAAAAATATATTTCGAGGAACAAAAACATTTAATAAAACACCTAATAAAAAAATTATTTCAATATATACTAAATTTTTATCAATCATTTATAATCACAATCCATTAAATGTATCTAAAAGTAATTCCCACATTACTAAAACTAGTCCTACCTTGTATATCAGTTATGTCATTTGCATAATATGATTCGTTAAGATCAAAATTATTAGAATTTGAATCAATTAGATATAATGTTAGATTAATATCAGAACTATTAATTTGATAATTTATTTTTGATAAAACATATTCGCTATCGTTTTCTGAAAGCAATTGTAAGGTTCTATTTTTAACCGTATAAACTGCATAAGTACTATCGAATGTTTTATAGATTGAACCAATAAAATAAAATCCTATTAATAATAAAATTGCAACAAGAATAATAAATTCTATACTTGTTTGTGCTTTATTGGATTGAAACATCGAAAGCCCCTGTATCACTTTTTTCAATAACTAGTACTCCAGTAAATCCTGGACCTATAGTCTCACAATTAATTACATTACCACCTATGAATATATCTTTTGTGAATGTACAAACACTACCTGGGCAACCAACTGGTGGTGGATTAATATTTGAAATATCAACTCTATAAGCAATTTCATTTGAATTACAACTAGTTAGTGTTGCAGTTCTTGGTAAATAAAAGTTCATTGTAACACTTCCTGTGCCCATAGATGATGCAAAGGAACTAATATTATTTGCTAATTTACTTATGTTTTCTTGTGTTACTGCAACTGATTGAACATCATTTATTACATATTCTGCAAAATCAATTGATGGCTTAACCATTGCTTGAAAAAACAATAAAAAAATGGCTATAAAAATTATATATTCAATTGCAATTTGTCCTTTTCTACTTAAAATCATAATCTTTCACATTTAAAATATTAACCAAATTACATCTCCAAAAATATTTAGCAAGATATATGCAATTAATACTGATGGAGTAAATGCAATGGTTACTTTTATTTTTATAGTATTACTTATTAATTTATTATAATATGAATCATTTAAAAAGGTAACTTCTTTCTTATTTAAGCCACCTGCTTTTCTAGAATCAATAATTTGATCTTTATAGTAATTTCCATTTAACATATCTTTAATTGCTGAGAAAAAAGTACTCTTTTTTTGTATTACCTTTTTATTTATTAGATAATAATTGTAATAAGTAACATCTCCTTCTTTTAAATCTGTAATCTTAATCTCTTGCACAAGTATCTTTTCTTTTGTAAACTTATACAACATAATTAATAAGTATATTATTAATACAGCTATAATTATTGAAAGAAAATCTGAAAAAATAAAAATTGTATTCGGTGAAGGAGCGAAAAGCAAAACGCACAAAATAAAAATAAAATATAAAGAACTAATAGATAAATAGAATACTTTTTTACTATAGGTTAATATGTTTGAAAATAAAAATATTAGAACAAAGGATAATAATAAGATTAGAATTACAGGTGTTTTTAATGAAAATACATTCATAAAAGAAGTTATTAAAAATAAAATAATTATTGAATTGAAAATTGCAATTAGATTGTTTTTAGAAAAATAAGTTGAAAATAAATATCTAAAATAGTTTTTTGTGATTATTTTATAAGTAGAAAATAATAAAACATACGGCAAGGTACACAATATACTTGCTATGATTAAGGTAATTCCAAAAATTGGTTGTTTAATTACTCCAAATGTGAAGACTGACCCTAAAAGATTTAGATTTAATGGATTTAATGCAGAAATACCAACAAATACTTTTAAATCTCCTCCCGCAAATAACCCAAGTTCCCAAAGTATAAATGTTATAACAAAGGTTATTGCAATAGAAATTATTGAATTTAATATATATGAAAAATTCCAAACCCATAAACTAACAGTTATGCTAGATACCAAACCAATTCCAAAAAATAAAAAAACTAGATAATTTGGTATTTCTCTATATCTTAGATCAAACACGCAAAAAATAATTAGAAAAAGAGAAGTAACTAAAAAAGAATATAATGCAAAATTAAACATAGGGTTTACTCCACAGTAATTAGCGTATTTAAGCTTATAAAAAAGATGAAAGTATATTGTCTCTATAAGTTAATATCTTTGCTTTTGCAACACTAACAAGACTACTTAAATTAATAATAACGATACCTGTAGTAATAACAAGCATCATCCCAAAAACAATCATTATAAGATATTCAACAGAGAGTTGTGCTTTATTATCGTAAAGTAATTTATTAAAAATATTCATAACTCCCATCTTTTTAAATTCTTATTATTTATTTAACAACACAATCAAAAGATAATGTTGGTGTTGATCTTAAATTATTTTTAAGTGCAATAAGTCTAATTGAATACTTTTCTCCAGCAGATATTGCTTTTTGAAGTGTCATTCTTCTTTGATCAGGTTCTGTAGTTGTGAATCCCACAAACGCATTACCATCGAGGCTAATCATATAACCAGAAACTCCAGTAGTTGGAGATCCAGCAGTATATACTACAATATTATTTGTTGCATCTAAGCATTCAACATCACTAATTATTGGAGTAACTATTTGATTATCAACTAATTGTTGGTATCCTTCTTGATTTTCACCAACAGTTTCAGTGTTTGATCTACCAAGTCCAGTAATTATCACAATTGCAATTACTGCAATTAGCATTGCACCACCAATTATTAAAAGGTATTCAAGTGCACCTTGTGCTTTCTTATTTCTTGTAAACATAAATATTCCGTTTAAATTAAATTATTAATATTATATTTGTTCTTAAAAAAAATAAATTAAAGAAATGGAGTAAAATCCATTCCTTTTGATTTTCTATTTAATCCCAATTCCAGCTCATTCTTGCAGAAGAAACTGTTTGATCATTCTTTGTTGTTTGTATAGATGCCCAAAATGTATCTTGACATGCTTTTGTAGCTGAACCAATACCTGCGATATTGAACTGAGAATCTTCAGTAGTTATATCATAACCTGATGCATTCAAATCAGTTCCAGAATAATCGAATATGTGTAACGAATATGTTCCACCTTCTCCAATCTTTGACCAATTTATATTAACATCTCCAATTCCACCAGCACATGCTCCTGGAACGATGCTAACAATTGATGGAGCTTGTGGTTGATCTAATGCTTGTTGTGCCTTTGTTGCTTGATTTATAGCTGTGTCTCTTGACTG
>Ga0247841_10006762_pt1 | contig 17448 bp, 13 predicted proteins | sample LaCruzMarch2015__2_FD_192410 | JGI IMG/M metagenome (GOLD analysis project Ga0247841, IMG submission 192410) | Freshwater microbial communities from meromictic Lake La Cruz, Castile-La Mancha, Spain - LaCruzMarch2015_18m | ecosystem: Environmental > Aquatic > Freshwater > Lake | place: Spain... | reverse complement strand
AAAAGATACTATTACTCCGGAAAGTATGGCTGCGAGCAATGATACTCCAAGTAATTTTCCGAGTTCAGAGCGTCGCAAACGAATTCCCTCGAAGAATATATCCCGAAAAGGCAGAAGCAGGGCAGTAACCATGACAATTCCGCTGAGCACCGGAGTAAGCGTTGTGAAGATTGCAGATATTAATGATTTATGTAAGTGCCAATCTGTTCCTAAAGAATGGACCAGCCAGTCGCCTTTTGCCGTGCTTTGAATATTATTGAGAAGAATAAGCCCGGTTTTCATTCTTGCGCAAACCCACCAGAGAAACGCCGCAAGGACAGATGCGGTGATAATTGCGCTGAAGAAACTTAATGGATTTCCCGGGAGCAGATGTGTCCGGCCACGCAATAGTTCGCCGCGGGATGTCGATAGTACATGAAGGCTCTGGAGAGTATCTGATCTTATTGGTGCCATGTGCGGAAACCACTCGGACTTATTAAGAAATGACCAGCGAAGTGTTCTGTTTTTTGGTTTTTTCAAGGACACGAGGAAAAGAAAAGCTTCGAGGGCAGAAGGTTTTCCGTCAGCCGGTTTTGCGATGAGTTGATTCAATATAACAGGGTCAACTGCAAGTGTTGCATTGGCGTCAGCCAGGGATTCTCTGGCTTTGAGTATTCTATATCTCATTAACAAACCGACAGCGGCTGATGCAAGCATAAGAATAGCTAAGGGTAGAATTATTTGCTGATAAGGAGATGCAGGAATAATAAACAAGACGAACAACCATAGAAAACATGACGTAACCAACGTTGAAATGCAATAACTCCATATCAAAGGAAGTGTCAGCAGGTCTCGACTGGCAATATGGGAAAGTTCATGCGAAAGGATCAGCCGGATCAGCGCATCTCGGCGTGTAGTATCGCCGGAACATGCACGCGAGCACATATCGTCAAAGTTACGAGGAAGAACCAGCCAGATTGGTTCCCATGGAAATCCAAAAACAAAGGGCGAAATATTGGGTTCTCGTGTTGCCAAGATACGCACAGAAATCCGCTCTTTCATATTGCGGGTGAGATCGGTGGCTATTATCTTTGCCACAGCTATACCTTCTGGATAGGAATCGCCGTTGAGTATTTGGGATTTGAGCGATAACCATTGAAACACAGGCAGGCCGAATAGTCCTGCGGGAATTAGAGCAAACAATGCAAAAATGATGACTGAAATTGTGTGGGATAAGTTGGGAGCACTGGAATATGGCACCATTCTCCAGAACATCAGAGCATGGACGAACAAGACACAAGAAACAGATACGGTAACAATCAGCAGCGTATGTAAAAGCCCTGTTGTTTCGTGTGTGGGGGGAATCCGGCGGCTGCCGCTGAATGCCAGAATAAGTAGCCACAGGATGCCCAGGATAAAAATGCCTATGAAAAATACTTGGGGTGGAATCATAAAGAATTACGAAAAATTATTTCGTCCATTCCCATTCCTTTGGCGCCTCTTCTCCGCAAAACGCCACCCGAAAACGCTTAAAAGGATCTAAAAATCGGACAGCCTTTGGGTCAAAGGCCATCGGATCGAACTTTCCGCCAATCCAAGTTAGAAAGTCTTCATGCTCCGGATGGGCGGGATCGCTGATGGCCTGCTTGAACCGCTCGTATCCGCCTATTCCCCCGCAATCCTCCGGCGGGCCTGCCATTTTGCCGTCGAGGCAAATGGGATAACGTACTCCTTCTTGAGGCTCTGTGAATCCCTCAAATAACAGGCCGTGAATCCAGTCATCGCCAAAATCGTAAACATATTCAGCATGGTCACCTTTCTTTGTAAAATAATCCCTGATAAATATCTTCCACCCGGGAAGCACTTCTATATCATCAAAGCCTTCGTCATCAGGAATACCGATCTCGATTAGTTTTCGCTTGCCAGGTTGGCTGAGTTTGAACACATGGAGATGGTAATCCTTCCAGGGCATTACATCTGTGATGGTGCAATGCAAGTCCCAGAAAGAATATGAATTAGGCACTTGAAATCTTCGCCATATCTGCGGGCAGGTGTCCAAAAGATCAATCCGGAACTGCATGGCCTTGGTAAAGCGTGGCATTTTTTGGCGTTTGATGTGTCGCATTTTCATCAAGGTTTTTGTCTTCCATGAATTTACGAAAAGTCATTTTTCATGGCCATAAACGCTTCTTTTGGATGATGACTGTAATCCGCCAACATTGATATTATTGTGTCATTTATTTCTTTAGATGCTTCATATGGCGATATGCCGCCTTCAATCAACCCCATCTTTGCCTCAAAAATCAACTCATTCATTGAGCCAATCACAGGCCTGATTGCGCGTTTTGAGAAAATCACAGTATGTGCTTCCGGCACAATAAATCGGTCATATTGAAACTGGAATCCGTCAGACTTCATGAATTCGCGCATGGCAGACAGGGCGCGGTCTATAAACGTGCCGTCGTCTGTGATTCTCTGGCCGTGCATGATAATGGAATACAGGCTTTTCGTATTTGTGATGATAATGTATTGCGCCCGGTTGGCAGTAAATAAATGGGCAGACCAGTCAGCAAAGGGATTCTTGTGTTCGGGGAGCGCCTTCGATGGCGCGACCTTGATTTTCTTGCCAAGTTTCTGGCTGATGCGGAAGATCATTTCTGTTCCAGTTTATCGCTACGAATTCTCAATATTTTTCAATTTGTCCCGTTTTTTCAGAGAATGACCATTCATTCCCTCACCGTCAGTATTGGGTCCAGCCGTGCTACCCGGCGAATTAGGCCGGCACCCTCGGCGCAGACCATAACGGATTCAACATCCTTGTAGGATGCGCCACCTTCCTCAAACAAATGATTCGGATCGTTACAGACTACTTCGGCTTTGCCAGTCACTGCACGCATGCCCTTTTCCTGTGCCTTGCGCCGGAGTTTCTCCGCCGCAACACTTCGCATCCATTTGCGACCGACGCCATGATTCACGCTGTTCAGCGCCTTTGGCACATTTTCGCCGGCAACACAGAACCAGGATTCATTCCCCATCGAACCCGGAATGATAACAGGGTCAGGTGACTCAGCATTGAAATGGGCTGGTGCTGCCCCTTTCCGATGGAGGACTTGTACCGACTCCGAATCCAAGGAGATCACTTCGGCAGAATTGTGCGGCTTATCCAAGATAATTCGAACGAAAGCGGGTTTGATTACGTCGAGAATTCTGAGAAGTAGAATCAGCCGATTGAGGGCCGCGAAATTCATGGCCACCTGCATGATGGTGAGGTACCTGCGCCACAAAGGGGAGTCAGGAGGCAATGACTTGCCGGTATCCTTGGCTTCCCAAAATATCCGCTCTGCCAGTGCATACCCAAACGAGCGTGAGCCCGTGTGTATAGTGATACAGGAATTTCCTTCCTGGATTCCAAAGCGTTCTGCTAGGCCGGCATCCTTCAACTCTGCAACCTTTTGTATCTCAATGAAATGATTTCCTGCGCCGATTGTGCCCATGATGCGAGCACTGCTCTCAAGGGATTCATCGCTCACAAGGTCTGCCGTTGCGCCAGAGTCCATGTCTTTAACGCCATAGGCCTTTTTGTCAGATTGTGTTGATACTGTAGTGCAGTCGGGGAATGCCTCCAGCAGGAAACATGGCCAACGGGTTGGATGTTCGAGAAGATCACGGAAGCCAGAGGGGCTCACAGAAATACCATCCCAGGAGAAGAACCGACCGGAAAGCTTCTTGGCAATCTTGGCTGGGTTAATGCGAGTTTCGCCAAACGAGGCAAAGAACATCCCGCAGCCGATATCTTTGTCTATGAGGACAGGTATAAGCCGGTTTCGTGTTAATGTGACCGAGCCTATGGGATAACCTCGGCCCGGCTGGAGGTCAGGAAGACCTATCACTTCCACAACACCATCCAGTCCTGCAACAGCACGCAACTGGTCAAGGCCTGTTCCCTCAATCCAGAGATCGGGCGACCGTACTAAATGCACCGGTACCCCATTAACTATTGACTCAGTAAAAAAATCAGCAGATGGCATTATGTCTCTTCCATGAATTTTTTCCATTCTCCAATTTTCTTTATCTCTTAGCATTCTGATTCCCTATGGATTCTAATACAAAAATGCAGGAGCGACTCAGCCCGAATAAGGAGTGCTTTTAATTGTTCATCTGTGAAAGGAATATCAATCCTATGAGTCCCTTCTTGAAATAGCTCGATAAATTTCAGAGTAGCACGTATGTCGGATTCTACGAATTCTATGAAATTACCTTCATTTATCTTCCGGCAGATGAATAATATGCGTGCTTTACGTGTAGGTTTTCCGTTGTGAAAATGAGTCGCCTCCTGTGTCCATTTTATTATTTTTTCGTCTGGAGCAAGATAATGAAGTATATGATTTATAAGCTCTCTTAACGATACGGTGACATGCCTTTTCCGGTCTTGGTTGCCTGACTTAAGTGCCTGGCGGGCTCCGATCCAGAGATTTGATAATTCGGAATTTAATAAAGATAAGTCTTCTTCAACATCTATTGAAAGCTGTTCCTGAATCTCTTTCTGAAGAGACTCTTCTTGCAACGAAATCGGTTCTGGTTTTTCTGAGACGGTAATAGAACTGGCCAATTTTACAGCATTAAATATTTCAAACGGCGGATAGACCGACACTACAGGGGGAAACATTGTCAGGCGTTTAATGTCGCCTCCGAAAGAAGATGAAAGTTCTGAATACTTGCTGAAAAGTTGAGCAAGTTGATTTCCTAATGATTTTTGCACAAGCGAAGAAATATTAAGAGAGTTCCCGACCATATCAGCCGGGAAATTCCAGACTAAAGATTCTGTGACAAGTGATACGCGATATGCTTCAGCAATTTGGCCCCTTAGAATGTCCATCGGCTTGCAGCTCCCAGCCAAGGTTTGACGCATCTTGTTCATGCTATCCTGCCAAGGAAGAAAAACCTCCTGCATCATTTTGCCGGTTATCGAGAAACTTTTAAACTGGTCAACGATCGGTGTCATTAACAGGTTTGATTGCCTAATTAAATCCAACAGGCTATTCTTGATTTGTATGCGTGCGTTTTCATGTGGCAATGGGAATATAACCGGAGGCTGTATGGGGCATACTATGTTTATGACTTTTTTGTATTCGGCAGCAATCTGGCTTAATTTGCTCTGAATTGGCTCATTTATCTTATGGAAGTCCACCATTGCTTTAGCGAGACTGACGTAGACTGAAGAGATGTCGGGATGCAGTGCTCTCAAACCATTTGCTGTTTTTAAGGATTCATATTTTTTGTTTGTCATATCCAATGCCCCTCTTCCAGCATCATAAAATGCGCCGAAACTATTCTACTTAAAATCGGCTATAGAGGCTAATCTCCGTAGACGTTGATGTTTTTTTATTCAAGTATAAGAGACTGTAAGGCAAAAGAAGATTGCCGTTGCATACGCGTGAAACACGTGTTTGGAACATTGTCTTTCTGTCAAGCCACTGCGGAGTTTTTGTGTAGACTTTTGTCGCTTCTTATTTAAGCGCAAACATTCCGGGCTTTGGTCTTGTCAGGCTCTTGTCACCATAAAGCCGGGTGCTCAACTGACGCATTGGATTTTTGGACGCCGTTTTATAACCGGCTTTTTTCAATCCCTTGTAAATTTCGTTAATACGGAGCGGCTTGCCTGCCTTCTCAAGCACCTTGGCCACCAATTTCTTCAGGCTGCCGCGTTTGCTTTTTGCGTGTCCGGCTTTTGGTTGTGCTTTGATCTTTCTGCGAACAGCAACCTTGGGCTTAACGGCTGCTCCGCCCAAGACTTCCTGTAACTGCTTTTGAAGCCGGTTGATCTGGGCTTCCAGTTTGTCAATTTTGGTGCGGATGCTGAGGGCTTTCTTTAATTGAGCGGCTGATAATTCTGAAGGCATGGCTCTCCTTATTTTGGGGTTAACTGTTCAAACTTACAGAACTATATCAGAGAGAGGGGAAATGCACAGAGAAAAACGAAGAGGAACGGTCACGTTCCATTACCCGACGTGTCCAGAAAGGAGGCCTTGCCAACAAAGAACCCGTCATCTGTCTTAAATTCGTTGCACATGTATTTTCAGACGCGCAGGTGCATTCTTTGAGATTGCACGATTCTTGTGCATTTTTTTATCGAGATTCACCCCGCTGGCAGTTGGTGTTCTTTGACCGCGTTGCCGCCGTGTTTGTCAGGCGCGACTGCCTGCGGCCGGACATTATACAGGCCGCGCGCACGGCACTACCGGCAGAACGTTTCGCGGGGGTGACAAATCCACAGGCGCTGGCATGGATAGCAGTGGTGTACAGCCGAATTTCGCCACAAGAACTTCCGATCGTGCGCGATATTTATGCGCATAACGTCCGGTCCTGGTATGCGCGCCGCGAACGCCACCTGCGTTTACTTGATCGGATGATCGCCGAAACATCGGAACGCGCCGCGCCATCATTGCCCGCCCCAAAATCAGGCACCGAGCGATTCAATACAATGAGAAATACGCAATGAACATGATTGTGTCGCCATACGTGCCATATATCGTGTAAATATACCGCGCGCCGGCCTTCGAATAGCCGTCGCCTTTTATATATCGTCCGACCGTGCCGTCATAGACATCCACATCAATAATTGTGCGAACTCCATAATCGTTAGTTTTCAACATACTGCCGGCGCGCACCGTTTTCGCGACCCAATGCGCTGCCGCCGAGTAACCGTTGTCCGCTATTAAAACTCTGATGATGTCTAGCAAGTAGTCACTAGGAAATTGCCTTAAGCCCGTGCCAAGCGGAATGTAGCCAATCCCACCCCAGAGGCCCGTGTTATTGCAAATGCCGTACCCCGCCATTGAATAGATAGACCAATAGCCATCGCGATACACAGCAAGGTCTGTCTTGCCGTCGCCGTCATAATCGCCCGGCACCGGAATCCAATCCTCCCCTCCCCAAGGCCCGTCGTTGTTGAGAATAATGCCGCTCTTTGTGGAATAAATTGACCAGTAGCCGTTACAATATACGGCAAAATCAGATTTGCCGTCGCCGTCATAATCACCCGGCACCGGAATCCAATCCTCCCCGCCCCAAGGTCCGATATTATTAAGAATAATGCCGCTCGTTTTGGAATAAATTGACCAGTAGCCATCACTATACACGGCAAAGTCAGATATGCCGTCGCCGTCGTAATCGCCGGAAACCGGAATGCCGTAACCAGGCCAATTGACATTATTTTCACCTCTAATTTCCCAGAGAGAACCGCTGAACACAGCCAAATCAGATATGCCGTCGCCGTTATAATCGTCAGGAACAAAGTCGCCCGGCGACAAAGAAGAGAGATTGTATGTATAGTTAGTAAGAATGCCCCCTGCTGTCAAGGAGTAGACGGACCAGCAGGAACCATCGTAGCAAACGGCAGCGTCGGCATTGCCGTCGCCGTCATAATCGCCCGGCAGCGGAACATAACCTTCCCCGCCCCAGACTCCCGTCTCGTAGCAGATGTTGTGGCCGGCCATTGAATAGATGGACCAGTAGCCGTCGCGGTACACCACGACGTCACTGCGTCCATCGCCGTCAAAATCATTAACGCCCGACAAGTATCGTATTTTTCCGGTAGCCGGCGCGCTGAAATCGCTTGTCCCACCATAATCATCTACAGCCTGCACCCAGTAATAATAGGTAACGCCGTGCGCCACATCGTGGCTGTTGGTAAAGCGATAGTCAATCATAAACCCATTGCCGGCCCCGCCAGCGCAACCGATCAACTCGGCCGCAGATAAAGAATTATCCGTGTTGCGCCAGACGTTGAAGTTTGTGACAATCTCACTATAACCAGCGGGATAGTCCCATGTTACAATTACGTTTTTAGTGCTTCCACCGGTCGCCCGCACGTCCGTTGGCACGGGAAACGCGTTTACGTTTGCATAGCCGGTATCCGGCGTGCTGAAATCGCTCAGATCATTGCCGAAAATAGTTCGCACCCAGTAATAATAGACAACACCGCGTATCACATTGGTATCGGTAGTCGTAATGTAGTCGGCAGATATGGTCCCGATTTGTGTGGCTGTGGCTGTGTCGTTACTGGTGTTGCGCCATAAACTGTGGGGCAAGTTGTAATCATCGTCCTCATCCCACGTCACAATCACCTGACGATTACTAGTTGTTCCGTCGCTCGCCTGCACGCCGGTGGGCACGGGAAGCGCGAGTATATAGCCGGTATCCGGCGCGCTGAAGGCGCTCGTTTCACCGTTACTGACGGTTTGCACCCAGTAATAATAGACAACGCCGCGCACCACATTAGTGTCGGTAAAAGCAACTATGTTAGTGGCTGCCTCGATTTGCGTGGCTGTGGCTGTGTCGTTACTAGTGTTGCGCCATACACTATAGGAGACGCCGGAAAAGTAATCCCACGCCACATAAACGTCGTGACGATCATAAAGGGTTGTTGCCTTGCTGGCCCTTACGTTTGTTGGCGCGGGGGGCGGCGTTACCAAGCATTCAGCGTTGAAAAAAAAAGATTGCAACACGCACGCCAATCCAACACATGTCGTTACCGCTCTGTTTGTATTTTTCATTGTTCCTCTCAGCGTGTCTTGAGCGCGCATTTTTGCGAGTTAGAGTTACATTCCTTTTTTAAGCAGTTGATAAATTTGCTCTGTTTCTTTTTTCCGTTACGCGTTCTGTCTAAAAGACTTTTTCGACGGTCTCAACGCCTGGCCAAACCGGTACAATTCAGACCATGATTCGCATCTCAATCGTTCACTGCGCGGCATTTTGCGTGAAGCCGAGTCAGAAAAAATTTACTCACCGATAAAATTGGGCAGCTCAAGCAGGCTGTAATTGCCGCTGGAAAGCCTGATCTTCCAATTGCCGGTTGAGGTTTCCGCCACCGCCGGATCGGCATAGGCGTCGCCGTCAAAATCCGCTCCCATGCCGACGTAACCGGTGTTGCCGAGAAACCACGGATTGATTACAGCAGTGCCATAATTTGTCGTCGAGAGGATCACGATCCACGACCCGTTGGCAGCATTGTATATCGCCGGATCAACCTTGCCGTCCCCGTCAAAGTCGGCGGCCACCGCAGTCCAGCCGGCCCTTCCCAGCAAATCGGTTGTTATCAGCGCATAACCGGCGGTTGAAAGCTTGACCTGCCACGTGCCAACCTGCCCTGAGCCTGTCGAAGGGTTCGTGTTGTACAATGCCGGATCGGCCAAACGGTCACCGTCAAAATCTCCGGCAATCGCCTGCCAACCGATCCCGCCGAAACCAGTCAGCACGGTCGGCGCCAAATAATTGATGGAAGAAAGCTTCACAGCCCACAACTCCAGATCGGCATTATATATTGTGGGATCCGCCTTGCCATCCCCGTCAAAGTCGGCCGCCAGCGCCGTGTAACCGCTGCCGCCCAGAAAGCCGGTCAAAGAAATGAGCGTATAATTGCCGCTGGAAAGTTTAATTTTCCAGTTGCCGTTCGTGTTGTACACGGCCGGGTCGGACTTGGCATCGCCGTCAAAATCGGCCGCCAAGGCCGCGGCGGCAACTGCAACTTGAGGTTGGAACATCTGGCCATAAAGGCCGGCCGCGGTGCCCACTACCAGGTCATCCCAGAATAACACATAGATCCACTTGGCCGAGGGGTATCGCAGCGCATCCGAGGTTGTCCAGGCGGCATTAGTGCCATTCGTGCTCAGGTAATAAATGGCATAGCCGGATGATTCGGCGCCTACCATATAGGGCACTTCATTACTGGATGAATCCAGACCCATCGTGACCAGCGGTCTGTCACCGTAAACTGACACCATCCTCGTTGAAGGATAGCCGTTCAAAGAAACCGTTGTCCAGACCGAGGAGCCGGCGGCTTTGGAGTACAAAACCACATTGGTCAGAAGATTAAATCCGGAGGCATAAAAAGCGCCATTCGATGCCACCGTAATATCCTGCATATTAACCGTGTCCGTCAATTCATGCGCAATCTGACCATCGGCGACATTGATCCTGAAAACGCCGTAGGTCGTGGTGAGATAATCATTGGCTACAGTCGCATAAAGCGCGTTCGTTCCATTTTCACCGGTCAAGAGCAGTTTCGTGACATCTACACCATTGGAATGCAAGACAACTTGCTGCCAGTTACTGCCTCCATCGCTGCTCAAAAATAAAGCGCCCTTCTTGCCCGCGGCGGTGCCTCGCAAGCCAACCGCAACAACGTTTTCATAAGCTTCGATCGTGGCAATCCTTACATTATTCAGGCCATAATTGTTCGGAACGAACACGCGGGTCCAATTGGTGGGATTATTAGGATCGGATTCAACCGCGCCGCCATTGACGGTTTTATAAAGATTGATGCAACCGGCATAAGCGATCAGGCCGTTTGTGTCGGATTTATCCACGGCCACATACATGCAGGAGTCGTCGCCCATGGGGTACTTGGGATCGCTCCATTCCGGGGTTCCCTGGAAATTTACGGCGCGCCGAATCCCGTTGGCTGCAACCCAGGCGATATTCTTATCAACGGTAAGATCGAAGTCGTTGACCACGGCGGCCTCAATCCCGCGGCTCGTGTTGAGAATCGTGTGCAAATCATTCGTCAACCCGCCGTTGGTGCAGACGCCGAACCCGCATTCGGTGGCGCAATAAAGCACGAGCGGATGCGCAGGATCAGCCACAACCTCTCTGCTGGACACTCGGGCGCCCGGCACTTGCGTGGCGAATATCTGCCAATTCGTCCCATTGTTGGTGCTGAGCGCGCTGCCGTTATATACCAGGTAATGGGCGGCATCCCCCACCGCGGTCCACAAACGGCACCCGCTGCCGCCGGTGATGGCCGTTGACCAGGTGGCGCCGTTGTCATCGGAATAGATCAGTTCCCAGCCGCGATTATGGATCAGATTGGTATTGGCCGGATTATAACCGCTGACAAAGATACGGCCGTCGGGGCCAAAACCGAAGGTTATTTTGTCGTTGATAGCCGAGGACGAATCGCCGGTCCAATTGGTGGTCAAAGAAGGCAATACAAGCGCCGTGAACACGGTACTGGCGGATAAATTTTCGATGCTGTCCGACGAACGAACAACATTCGTGCGGCCCAGTCCGGCCAGATAAACGATGTGATTGGTCGGATGAACGCCGATTTTTACATTATAGGCGGCATCAATCGTGGCCGCCATCACCGTGGCCGGCGAGCCGGAGTCGGTGAAAACGCCGTCCGCGCTCAGTGCGCCGTAGCCCAGTTTGACTACCTGATTATCATTTCTGACATAGGCCAATCGGGCGCCCTCCATGACCATGCCCCAGACGGCGCTGAGGGAAACATTGGTCACAAGCGAATTGGATGATGTTGTGCCGCTCAACACCCCTTCGGGATAGCTGACGAACACCCGGCCGGAGGACTGATGAATGGCCAGGCCGTTAGCCATATTGCGATCGTCGGCAGACGACAATCCCGGAACCGCCTGGAACATGAGATTGGTTCCAAACGGATTCGGTTTTGAGAAATCCACGTCGGCATAGAAGACCGCATCGGCGCTGTCGGCGGTAACGTAGACCCGTGTGGCAGCGGCGCCATTGGATGCCGCCGCGACATAATTTATTACGCCGCCATAAACGCCCTTGGTTTGCGGCGCCGCCACCTGGGCCAGGGTCGCCGCGCAGGGCACGGAAAAGAGCGCCATTCCGATGAATAATTTCGGCCAAAGAGACGTAATCATGTTAGTACTCTCCGAATTATAAAACAGCATTTTACTCGACGTTAAAGAACAATCAAATGGCATGTTTCTCCATCACATCCCAGTAAGCTCCACAATAAGGACAGCTTTGCCCCGCATAGCGATTGAGCGAGACAACTCGCTTGCATGTTCCACAGCTCTTGGCACCTCCACCATAGTCCGAAGCCTTCTTGACCGAAGCCTCACATTGCAGAAGGTCATCGCCTGCCATCTTTAGCATCTGTTCAAAGAAAAAATCGAACGGAGTCATTTCCTGAATTAAAGCTGCCTTTGCCGCTTCTTGCATTTCTATAAGACGCCGTTTATCCCATCGCTCTGCTCTAGTTCCCGCAAAATACGAGGCAACAAACCAACACGGAAGAACGCACGCAAATACTACCCAACCGCTAATTCGGATATTATTCGCTTGTAATAAATTTTCGTGTATGAAAATCCCCACACCAAGGAAAAACATCAGTATCACATAGAGCAACAAGATGATAGCGAGACGCCGCACCACGCCGATGAGACGGCGCCATTTTGCCTTGCGGATCGCAAGATAGTCAAGTAACAAGTAGTAATCGGGACTAGTCGACCATTCTGCGATTTCCGCATCGCGCCCCCGCAGGAACGATGCGATCTCACCAGCCGTCTTGACATCCTCCAACGATTTGAGATGCCGCTCGGCAGTAATCTGTTTTATCATTGCGTCTTCAACAGGGTACATCACAACTCCCCATGCGATGGAATAGTATTTATTGGAATATGCATACCTGTAAAACAAGATGCAGATTACTTCATTTTTTATTCAATGTTAAAGATCAATCAAATGGTTGTCAAGTATTGAATTAAAAACAATAAATCCATGTTCATTTTTTCTGGATTTCCAAGCTAGGCTTCATCGGAACGCGTATTGCAGAAACTTTTATTTCTTTTCAACTGACGGTGTTTTATCAACCGGTTTGGAAATTACCGAAGTTTTTTCTGATGTCGTCGTTGACGAGGATGTTTTAGCCGCTTTGTCAGCAACCGGAAGATTGGTGATTGATGCGCTCATTGTATTTGTCGCTGTGGCCGGTAGAACAGACGGCGCAACCACAGTAGATGCGGGAATTGTAAAAGATTGAATCGGCCCAACCTTCGGGGAATAATCGGGCGTTGCGTCAGCGGCCGGCAAATAGCGCTGTTGTACATAAGGTTGATAAACCGGGGTGTAAGGCGGCGGGATCTTGATGGTTTTCATGATCCGGATTGTCTCGCGATTGGCCGCGCTGACCTTCGGCTGAGCACGGGCGGTGTCAATTAAAATGGCGGCCGATATCAGACATGCCATGAGACCATATTGAAGAGTTTTGTTTTTCATTTCTGTTGCCTCCCGCCGGAAACGCTGCGGTTCAGCAGAATCGTGGAATTACCATTACATATTGCGCCCTTCTGGAATTCGATCTGTTCGTCAAAGAAAGCCACAGATTGCCAGGCGCCAAACCGAAAGACGGCAGGCGTAGCGTCGGCAATCACGCAACCATATCCTACCGCGCAGAGTTTTACGCCGTTAAAATTACTTTATGTAGGACGTCAACCATCCAGCTAAAGGACCCTCTATAGATTCCCAATCAGTTCCAATATTGCCCCAGATTACGGGGGGTGGTTTATTATCGCCCGCAAAACTCTTGCTGGCCACAACTCGTGCGGTAAGGGCTTCGCGTATTTCCACATTGCAAGTGTAATGATAAAAGTATCCGCCATTGTTATATATCGCGCCCATGTTTTGCTCGTGTTTGACTATAAAAGCCACGAGTTGTACTGTTGATTTTTCGGTTGGTCGTGCATCGACTGGGATAAGATTCTGCTCTTCTCTCAACCACGAATTCGGAGATGAGTCAAAAGTATTGAAAACCAGCATTGCTGTTGAGTTGCCTTTCGAATAGGGAGCCGCATCGGACACTGCCTGTCCATTCGATACTTCCCAGAAATCATGTGTCCAATTAGAACTCGACGAGTCGTCACCGTCACCTTCACAACCTATTTGGATCAACAAGCTCACGCAAAGCATGGGAAATGTTGCAAAACGCCAATTGATTCTTCTTGACTTCACAATGTCCTCCTGTCCTCCTTGACGATTCCCTGAATTCGCTACAGGGTATTGTTATTTCATAATCCGCATTGTTTCGAGATTAGCTGCGCTGACCTTCGGCTGAGCATGGGCGGCATCAAGCAGCATACCAGCCACTATCAGCCCCACCGCAAAACCGAATTGAACAGTTTTATTTTTCATTTCTGTTGATTACTGTAAACAGTCAAGACTGTGCACGCCAACTGTTCTCTTGCCATCCGATACGCTTCGTTTCTGTCCTTTGCGCGGTACAACCATACTGGTGCATGCCGCAGTGTCATAACCAAGCCAAGCATCTGCCACGTAGTATAGAATATGCCAATAATGAAGAGCAAATAATACATGCTAACAATTCCAGCCAGGACCAAACCGATGTCATTCTGGCGTTTCAATAATCGGTGAGCGATGTAAGGCAGGAAGAAGATAGGGCCAAGAACAATGGTCATTGCGAGCAACACGGCCCATTCAGCACCTTTGGACAACATAGCGTGCAGAGTCATCAGTATGAGCAGGATATTAAACCCGAAAGAAAATGAAAACACCAGAATCAGGACTAACGTGCGAAAACTATGAAATGCTTCGTAGAGGCCGTCAACATCCAATTCTGCCAGCCGCGACGAGATGGCAGATTCATCAACTCCGGCATTGGCGGGTGTGATAGCGGCTAGATCGCTAATTTTCGCCGAGGCAGGTATTTTAGCGCCACAACTTGGACAGGTTCCATCAGTATTCGGCAAGACGCGTAACCGACAGGAAGGACACAGCGATATTTCACTGGCCATATGCATCCCCTAATAAATACTGAAATTTTGTAGCTATTCTCTGAAGAGTGTCATTTTCGAACCACATATAGCGCATACGTCAGGTTTGTGTTTGTCAACGCAGAACGGACACCATGCCGTTGAACAACTGGAGCACTTGCACCCGACTCCTTTTTCCTTCATCTCGTCAAGAAGCACCAAGTCGGTTGATCCGGCTGGTGTCGGACCGGCTGGCAGAACTGGATAACCGCAACGCGCGCAGAGTGTTTTAGACTTCCGTAGTTCTGGCAACGATTTTCGTTCTCCATATTCGATTCGTTCCCCGCTAGCCTCGTCAAAGATCATGATCATGTCTTTGCCGATATTACCTTGAGGAGTCTCGCATATAATGTAGTGCCGCTCTATCTTAACGGGGGTTTGCCGGAGGAACTCCAGCGCGACGGTTCTACTTGGTCCAGTGTAAACCTCATAGGTATTTCCGTTGTTCACTTCCTTCTTCTTGTATGAAACCCCCGGATATGCCGCTTTTTTTCCGAAGATGCTGCTTAGAATACCCATTCCTGTGTCCTTTCTTTATCCAATCGTTATTTATATCTGCCTGTCAGAACATTCTTTGACGAACACCCTGCAATGCCGCAAGGTTCCGGTCGATCATTGGCCTGGGATTGATACGCTTAGATTCATTGAAATCCTTCTCGGCTTCGTCCAACGCCTTTGCGTCTCGGTTAAGTTGGGCCGCAATCAAATGCGACGCACCACGAAATTGATATGCGTCCCAGTCAGAATCGCCATGGGTTATTGCTTCGGTCAGGCAACAAATGGCTCCTGCGATGTAGTCCTTGTCCTTTTGAGATAGTGATCCCGCGGCAGCATGACGTTCGACAGATTTGAGCAGACAAGCTCCGATGTACTTCATCGCGACAGGCGAGCCAGTCTGCATTACCTCCGCTATCGCAAAGGGGAAAGCATCCTCCCACTGCTCAGCAAGAACACGCGAGCCAAGTTCGCGGTGATTCTCCGCTGACGAATTCTGCTCCATGAGTGCTACTGCTTTTTCCCTAACCCCAGGAGGGAGCGCAATATCACCTTCGAAGGTGGAGAACTTGACCGCCTCCCCTCCTGACGGAGAAGAAATCGCCGGTGGTGTCTGTTGAGGAGTTTTACTCCTCGGCGAATCGGCTTCGAGAACTCGCCAGAAACCAGCGTAGTATTCTGGAGGGCAAATGGTGTCCTTTGCCATTCGGACGCAAAAGTCCGTAAAATTTGTTGACTCCGAATGAAGTCGCCGTGTCAGATCACCAGATTGTGTCCGACTTAGTCCTGCCCACATCATTTCTGCCGGATCGGATGGCGGGGATTGCATTTGGCGGAGCTTCATTTCCATCCGGTCGGTTTTCATCCCGCTCTGCTCGCACTTTTCACGGAATGTTTTTTCGTCAAAGCCAAATTCAGTCAGTTCCGGATTGCTCATGCTCTTCTCTTTCTTTTCTACAGGTTCTGATGCTACCGCGTTTAGCGTCAAGATTTCAGTCCGGCTACTGCACAATCACGTTCACACTATCAACCAAAATCGGTCCATCCAGGTTCAGGATGCCATCCATGGGATAATCAACGGCAAAATAGAACGTATATGATCCAGCGACCAAGCCGGTTATATTTAACACTTCCGTGGCCGGCAGATTGAACAAAGCACTTTGGGTTACGGGGTGACAATTTGAAAAATTACCATCAAACTGTGTCCAGCCGGCCACGCTATCCAAGTAATACCACGTTCCGTTCGCACGAGCAACCACCCACCAGTCAACTTCAACTCCGACATAAGAATCCATATTCATCATCTGAACAGCGATTGACAGATTGTCTCCCCTGTCAATGCTGATATCATCTGTAGAACCATTAGCCTTGATAACAGGACCAATGACATTGGGGGTAAATTCTATGAGCACCCCCGGCGCGCTAAGAATTACCGTTCCGGAATCTGTTACGGCAAATCCTTGAGGATCAACGAAACCCCAGTCGTAGCGCGCAGTCGCCGATTCGTCAAACATGGAAACAGCCGTGCCTTCCACAGGGTCAATGCAGAAAACTTGCTGAAATTCAGGGCCTAGCGCTGCGTATAAGTTTCCCTCAGCATCAGAACCAACATGAAAATAACCAAAGCTTTCGGCGGATGGTTCGCTTGGCCGCCATATGACTCGTTCCCCTGGAGGATCGGAAATATCCACCAGTTTTGCCCCGTCTGACGAGATAACTCCAGCATAAATCTTTCCCTCACTCGTAATAGACAGGAATGCCCTGCTTACCGTTGACAAGAACCGATGATACGTTTCAGCTCCATGGGCATTCGCCCTGACTACACTATTCGAATTTTCATCAAAGTAGTAGATATTGTCGTCCGAAGGATTGTAAAAAATTCGGGTATCCCATAGAAAACTACCTGGAAGCGAAACGCTGAATTCTTCTCTGCCTGTCAAGTCCATCTTTTTGAGCACACTGCCGAAAAGCAAATACATATTACCTGAATCGTCGAATGTATATTGGTTTGGCTGAAGTGCATTGAGCAATGGATTCGACTCAACATGGCCAGGCTGGTTCAGGTCATAGTTGAAAAAATTCCGGCCCGAGAAGGTTTCCCTCTCGCCAACTATGATTTCGCCCTGGAGGTCGATATACCAAGGGACAGCCCCCGCAAAAAGTATCCGCTTGGAGAGTATGGTTGTGTTGTCAACATTGATTTCGTACAACTTCGATGTGTAAATATCAAGGGTGTACAATAAGCCGTTGTGGAAAACCAGTTCGCCGCTTATATTAATGAACTCAAGCGGGGTTACCGTTCCATCTGCCGAGACCATGGTGAGGCCGTTCTCGGAAGAGCTGGCGTAAAGGCGCTCCGCCTTATCAAAGGTTAAATAGG
>Ga0247841_10006761_pt1 | contig 17449 bp, 17 predicted proteins | sample LaCruzMarch2015__2_FD_192410 | JGI IMG/M metagenome (GOLD analysis project Ga0247841, IMG submission 192410) | Freshwater microbial communities from meromictic Lake La Cruz, Castile-La Mancha, Spain - LaCruzMarch2015_18m | ecosystem: Environmental > Aquatic > Freshwater > Lake | place: Spain... | reverse complement strand
ATGTACCTCTATGGTAGAATCATTCTTAGACCGGTATCATTACCATCGACCACACATGGGCTATGGCATGAAACCACCGTTATCAAGAAATGAATGACTGTCGGATTTCTACGGAGAACTGAGCGCTCCGTTGACATATGCTCGTTCTTTTTGTATAGTACACATCGTATAAAGAAGGAGGAATATCTTTATGGAAACAAATAATGAAAAGCTTGGATATCTTCGGTCATGTATGGATCGAAGATATGTGCATGAAGCAAGAACGGTGTTTGAAAAAATGACCGGATTGGGAGTCACTGAATATTGGCATGAATCATATCCGGGCGGATCAGCATTGCCAACAGATGAAACGGGAGAACGCTATGCGAGTGAACATGGGGTCTCAGTCTGGGGATGGGCAGCACATGGAAGCGGATGTGGTGGGCAACCGGGAGTGAGTGATGAAGAAATTGGAAAAAGGTTGGCTGAAGTTGTCAGCGAGAAAAAAAAGATGTATTCCGGAGATCATTATAAAATTTTTTCTACAGAATTGAGAACGACTATCGAGAAGGTTGAATAAATCTATTTTTAGAAGGCCGGAGCTACAGGGATGAGAATTGCCATAATGAGATTGATGACCGGCTGGATAAGTCCCAATACAGGAGAAGATCCAAAAAGAGGAAATACGAGGACAAAAATCATAATAAATCCCAATGATTGCAGTTGTGCCCATTGGCGTGCCGCTTCTGCAGGGAGCAATCCTTCAACAATGTGAAATCCATCCAGAGGAAAGATCGGGATGAGGTTGAAGATGGAGAGGTTTACGTTCATCATGATGATAATCTGCAATAAAAAAGGGATGAGGGAAAAAATTCCGCTATCCAGGAAATATATGCTGCGCAGTATGAGAGATGCGATGAGTGCCGTAAGAAGATTTGCTGCCGGTCCTGCCAGAGAAATAAGTGCGGTGTCCCGTTTGGGGTTTTTGAGATTAAACGGGTCAAAAGGAATCGGTTTTGCCCATCCAAACGGCGCAAAGAGGATCATGAGTGTTCCGACAAGATCCAGATGGGCTAGAGGATTGAATGTCAGTCTTCCCATGACTCGGGCAGTAGGATCGCCGAGGCGGTCAGCTGCGTATCCGTGGCTTACCTCGTGGACCGTTATGGCGATGAGAAATGCGATAAAAATGCCAATAAATTCAATTGGATTGTTGAAGTGAGTAAGCATACTATGGTATAGTATAGCGTATCTTTTAGAAGTTTAGAAGAATAGAAGTTTAGAAGTTTAGTTTCTGACTAATCCTCTAAGCCTCTTTTATTTTCATTATGGCGTATCGATGCGATCTTTGTGATAAAAAAACTCATCAAGGCAGACAACATACCCATCACACGGGGGTAGCAGGTGGACAGTGGAAAAAACGGGCGCAGACGACTCTTCGGGATTTTGCGCCGAATCTTCACTATGCAACCATTGCTGTGGGTGGTGTCATGAAGCGGGTACGGGCCTGCACAAAATGTATCAAACGAGTTCGTTTTGATGCAAAAAAAGCAGCTCTCATAAAAGCAAAATAAATTTTTTCTCCTCTTTTTCCCTCTTGACAGGTTTTATATCCATAGGTATTCTTGTAATTAAGGAGTTATAGTATGCCCGCCCGAAAGCCCTCAAGAAGAAAATTACCAGTAGAAAAAAATTTATATGCCAAGCAATCAATGGCAGAATTTTCTTCATGGAATTTTATTATTTTTTTGTCGTTGGCATTCATTCTTCTTATAGTTGTCCTTACCCAGATGAATAGAACGAGCTTTGATTTACGTTCTAAGGCTGGACTTGCGTGTCCTGAACTTGTAGCCCCACGTGCGGAAGATTGTGCGGGAGGATGGACATTCAAACGTGATACTAACGGATGTCTTGCTTTTTTCTGTGAACCGAAACAGTGATTATTCCCCGAAATAACTTTTTTTAAACTGTTTCCAATCGACTCTCTTTTTTCCTTCGAGTTGTACTGTATCCAAAATAAGTTTTTCTTTTTCTTCGTGCGCTGTGAGGATTTTCAACCTTTTTTCCTCATTGTTGAGTTTGAGCAGAGTCCATACTCCCGGCCAAGGGGAGAGGGCATGTATCATTCGTATAATGACATGTGATAGGAGACACGGGACAAGTTGGGAAATACCAATGCGTTGTTTTTGTGCAATATCATTTCCTTCCATTGCGGTTTTGAGATGATCCCACGGGATAAATCCATCCTGGCGAATGAGTTTTCTCGCATACGTTTCGTTTTCTTGTTTTTGCGGATTCCCTTTATTTTTTCCGGAAATAAAATCAGGAAGCGATGTCATGAGGAGATCAGCTCCGTAGGAAAAAAGTGTTGTTCGGAGTGGGTCTGCAAAATCTTTTTCTGTGATTGCGATTTTCTTTTGGGCAATAATATTTCCTTTGTCAAATGAATCTGATAACGCGACAATCGTGACTCCTGTTTGCTTATCACCGGTTAACAGTGCCCACGGGACAGGATCAGCGCCGCGCCACCGGGGAAGGAGTGATGGATGGATATTGAGTCCGCCACATTGTGCTTCCCGGATCGTTTGTGACGGAATTTTTTGTCCGTAACACGCGCTTATCAAAAGATCGGGTTTACATGTTGAGAGAGAATTCATGACATTTTCTTCGTTTTCATACAGCCAGGGTTTTTCATGGTGAGTGATAAATGATAGAACAGGAATATCATGTTTTTTCCCCCATATATCAACGGAAGTAGGGGTAATAATTTGTTTTCTCCCGATAGGTGTCGGGGGTTGGGTGACGACAGCGGAGAGGTGACATGTGAGAGATGACATATGACAGGTATGAAGTTTTTCAAGAACGATCACTGAATCAGATGTGGAGCCGAAGAAAATTATATTCATTTAGGTTAATTTTAATTCCTCTAGGGTTTCTTTTCCGTTTTCATCTTTTGCTGTTTGAAAAAATTTTCCTTTTTGTTCTATTACTCTGTGGGTAAACAGAATGCCGTTGATATGATCTGTTTCGTGTTGAATGATAGTGGCCAAAAATCCTGAATATTCTTCTTCGTGTATGACACCGGTTTCATCCTGATAGCGAAGTGTGAGTGATTGGTTTCTTTTTACGTCCCCCCAGATTTCAGGGATCGAGAGGCATCCTTCCAATTTTTTTTCTTTTTGAGAAAGGCCTCCGGTAGTTTCTTTGGAAAGTGTAAGAATTTCAGGGTTTATAAATACACGAATATCGCTTTTTTCTGTGGGTCTTGTGAGAAAAATACGGTACGGAAATCCTGCCTGCGGACCGGCAAGGCCGACTCCTCTCGGATTTTTTGCAGACTCAAGCATTTTTTTCATTTCTATGATTTTTATACGTAATTTTTTATCAAACGACGAAATTTTTTTTGCCGGAGTCGTGAGGATTGGGTCTGGGAGTTGGACTATCATATTCATAAACACTACAAATACTATCAATGCCACAAATACTACAAATGAATGATGTAATACATTTATTAATTTTTTATAATTATTTCATTTATTTGTCTGATTTATCGGATTTATAGTATTTATCGGATTATGTTATTGTATCAGCCTTTGAAATTCTTCATCGTTTGGATCTACTTTTTTCAAATATTCATGTAGTATTTGTTTGGATTTTTCTGGCATGTTGAGTTCGGTATATAAAAGTGATAATCCAAAATAGCCTTCCCGGTAGTTTGGTTTGAGTTCTATGGATTTTTTCATAAAATCAACGGCCTTTGTTGTCTCTTCAGTTTGGCCGTACAATATAGCTAGGTTGTAATAGAGTTTTGGATCAGACGGAGAAAGTGTGATGGCATGTTCAAGGCTGTTTATTGCATCCTTGAGAAGGCTGGGATCTATTGAGGAGAGCGCGTAAAAAATCTTTGTCCTGGATTTCCAAAAATTAACATTTTTTGGGGATACGGATAGTGCAAAATCGTTTTCTTTAATACTCATTTGGGCTAGCTCCTGTGAGACAGTCGCTTGTTTTTCTTTCCATGAAGCGACAGCAAGCGTTGAGAGTACATTTCCCTGTTCATCATGATAAAAAGGCTCCGTAGGATTAAGATTGATGGCTGACGAAAGTGCCTGATAGGCCTGAGGGAGGTAGCCCGCACGGGAGTAATGATACCCTGTTGCGAATTGTTTGTCTGCAAACCAGGAAATGATACATGTGCAAACCAGAAGTATGGATATGAGAGCGGCACTCACGCCGAAGAATTTTTTCTTTTTTCCGTTCCAGCTTATGAAAATTGTTCTATATTCATTTTTTGCGTTTGCGTCTTTCTGATTGAAGGTATGAGGAGAAAGAACAAAAATAAGTGCAGGAAATAGGTAAAAAAATAGTTGCATGATAACCACGGAAAAGCCAAAAAAATTGGTGATGAGGATGGAGAGCCAGCCTGCGAAAAGACCATTGATTATGAGTTGTGTGTGACGAGTGACGAGTTCATCATTCTTTGAATCCGTGATACGCAACTCGAAACGGAAAAACCAAATAGTGAATGTCCCTATAAGGAGTAAATATGTCCCTAGGCCAAGTATCCCCGTGGTTGCCAGAAAGTTAAGATATTCATTATGTGCTTTATTATAGAGAAAATCCCATTCGCTGGTGAGATTGTGTCCGACAGGTTTGTATTGATAAAAAGCAAATGCATACGTTTCTGTCCCTGAGCCAATAAAAAAAGTTTTTAGAGATGATTTCCATATGTTTAATGCGCCTTCCCATACGTATTTTCTGATATCACCGGAATCCGTAATGCCGGACTCGATGAGTGGAGCTGAGGATGATCTGTCGGATTGATTTTCTGAAGATGTCGTTGCAACAGGCGCAAGCGATGAAGATGGCAATCCGGATGGGGAAACTTGAAACTTGAAACTTGAAACTTGAAATTTTACGAAGCGTTGTTGCCATGCTTTTACCGTGATCCAGTTGTCGATTTGTTGAATATACGTGCCGTTGATAATGATGATGAGGAAAAACGCAGCGTGGATAAGGAGAAATGGTCTGACAATGTTCTGAAAAGCTTCATCTTTGATAGCGGTAAGTATTTTAAGGCGAGGCCTTATGAAATGCAAAAATATTACCCCCCAAAACACGATATCAGCGATGGCCAGAGCCAAAAATCCGGAACGCGACCGCGTCCAGAGAAGGGTGAGGAAAAAGATAATCGTAAGTAGAAAATAGAATGTGGATGACATTTTATTTTTTATTTTCATAAGTACGAGTCCCATCGAGACCGGGGTGAGGGCAATCAAATAAGCTGCCAGCCAATTGGGCTGGCCAAGAGTCGAAAATACCCGGCTTTGTACATCCTGCACCCAGAGATTTTTATCAATCCCGAAATGTTCTGCTATGCCATACAAGGAGACTACCAGTCCGGTAACAAGCATGGCCTGGAGAATACGCAATGGAAATGGTGGTACGTTTTTTGGATTGCGCTGCGTGTTTTCATTTGTCGGGAAAAAATTTGAAACAAATGCATAGTAGAGTGCTATATAAGTGAGAACCGACACCATTCCTCCGTTAAATCGTGAATAGTACCCAAACCATGAGATGTGCGGATCCATAGAAAAAATGGTGCTAATAAATTGGGATAAAGCAAAAAGGAAAATGGGAATATCCAGTGGGGTTCTCTTTATGCGGATTTCTCCATCTACTATCATCTTGACAGTCCAAGCTCCAAGAATGATGGCTGTGAGGCAGTAGGTAACCATCATTTTGTTGTATTCAAACAGTTCATAGTTCCACGGTGAGAGGATGAGTGGGACAAGAATAAATAGGAGTCCAAATGATATCCGAATGATAGGTGCGCAAAGCCCGGAAAGCTTGTTCATATTGGTAGTATACCATAGGAAAAATGTAAAAAAAATGCGTTTTGATATTGAATAGTCCGTAAGTTTAGATTGGGCGATACAATCATCGCAGAATAATGTGTTAGAATAACTCTTGCCATGCTTGATTTTTTCTTTGGATTGGTTTCACATGATTTGGGTATTGATCTTGGTACTGCTAATACGCTTGTTTGGGTGCGGGGGAAGGGTATCCTTATCCGTGAGCCATCAGTGGTTGCCCGTCAAAAGAAAACGAAACACATCGTTGCAATTGGTAAAGAAGCGAAACAAATGCTTGGGAAAACACCCGGAACGATTGAGGCGCTCCGTCCTCTCAAAAACGGTGTAATAGCAGATTTTGACGCTACTGCCGCAATGCTTTCGTATTACATCCGCCTGGTCCACAAACAGCCGAAAAATAAATTTTTACCTAATATTCCCAAACCAAAGGTTGTTATCGGTATCCCTTCAGGGGTCACCGAGGTAGAACGCCGAGCAGTACAGGAAGCGGCCATTATGGCTGGGGCCCGCGAAGCGTATCTCATAGAAGAGCCCATGGCGGCAGCCATAGGCGCAGGATTGGATATATCCGGCACAAAAGGACATTTTGTTTGCGACATCGGAGGTGGAACGACGGAAATAGCAGTGGTAAATCTCGGAGGAATCGTGGTCAACAGGAGTATCAGAAAAGCAGGAGATGAGATGGATGAGGCAATTGTCAATTTTATCCGGCTTAAATATTCGCTTCTCATCGGAGATCAGACTGCAGAGGAAGTGAAAATAGCGATAGGTTCAGCCTATCCTGTGGGGAAAGATGATAGGCAAACAGTAATGCGGGGTCGTGATATCGAAACCGGATTGCCCCGATCCATCCGTGTTAATGAATCGGAAATTCGGGAATCGATATCGTCGGTCGTTCATGAGATTATTGAAGGAATCGGAGAAACCATTGAAGAAACACCTCCGGAGCTTATTGGAGATATTATGGAACATGGTATTGTCTTGGCTGGAGGAGGATCTCTCATAAAAGGGATTGATAAGCTGATAGCAAGTGAAGTGAAAATGCCGGTGTGGGTGACGGAAGATCCGCAGACTGCCGTGGTGCGGGGATGTGGAAAGCTTTTGGATGACGAAGCACTCCTCCATAAAGTAAAAGTTGCAGCGAGGAAGATATAATAGAAATTTAGAGGGTTAGATGATTAGAGGCTTTGAGGACTAGATGAATTGATGAATTTACTAAACTTCTCATCACTAAGATGCTAAGCCTCTCAAAATTTATGTTGTTTGCATCTCTCATTTCCCGTCTTTTTGATCCGATGATCGGGTTTTTTCTTTTGTTCGGTATTGCTGCGTATAGAAGCGGAGTATTTGGGTGGGATTTAATATCCCTCATGATTACATTTTTGGCGATAGTAATTCTGCCTCCTGCAGTTCTTCTTTTTTTCGCAGTAAAAACCAAACGTATTTCGAATTGGGATATCAGTAACCGTCGTCAACGTGTATGGGCACTCCTTGTGTACGGGCTTTTGTTATTCGGTGATTATTTTTTCATGCAGAGTATATTTACTCCTCTTATGAAACAACTTTTTGTTTTTTTTCTGTATTTTTATTTCGTATTTTTTCTTATTACGCTTCGATATAAAATATCCGGTCATATGATGATGGGGACATTGATTATTTTGTTTTATATTTCTTGGTATGGGTGGATACTAGCGCCACTTTTTTTGATTATCCCACTTTTAGGCTGGTCGCGGCTTGTCCTCAAACGACATACGTTAGGGGAAGTGATAACTGGGAGCTTGTATGCAGTCGTGATTTTTTTTATTGCCACTCAATTTGGACTCCTGTAGGAAATTGATTTATGATCTAGGAATTACGATGTACGAATGATCATAGTTTATTATTCATATATTATAAATCATATATCATAAATCATATATCATAAATCCTGAAATTTTATGAAATTCGGTAAGGCATTTTCAGATAATGTTATTTTTGAGAAAGAACGGCGGGGAATGTTTTTTACTCCAAAGCCTTCCTGGTGGCTGGGAGCCGGTCGGCCGCTTCTGTTTACCACCTGCATGCTCCTTTCGTTTTTCGTCTTGTTATGGCGACTTTTTTCGTTGACTGTGATAAACGGACACACATACCGCATGCTTTCCGATACTAATAGAACAAAGCAGTTGACTATTCATGCTCCCCGTGGAGAACTTCTGGATCGTATTGGAAAACCGCTTGCTTACAACACCGAATATTTCCGTGTTTTGAAGCCATGTGAAGATAATGCTACAAAAATTTGTTCGTCCAATATCTCAATAAGTGAGGGGGAAGCGCTTAAAAAAAGCGGCTTGCCTGCTGATTGGTTTTTGGAAGTAGATTATAAAAGAGAATATGCTCTTCCTGAGTCGCTTTTTCATAGTGTCGGCTATGTGGGGCAGGTAAGTGAAAAAGAGTTGAATGATGACTATTATCTTCTTCGCGGGTACGGTTTGGGTGATGTGATTGGCCGGTCCGGGGCCGAAGCGGTGTTTGAGGAAGAGCTTCGGGGAAAAGACGGAAAAGATTTTGTTGAGGTGGATGCAAAAGGGGCAGTCGTGCGGGTGCTGGGACGGACACAGGAGATGAAAGGAAATTCTGTAACGTTATCGTTGGATACGGGACTTGTGAAAGCTGTTGCGTCCGCGTTTCCTAAAGGAGAAAAAGGTGCGGTCATCGTGAGTAAACCCCAAACAGGAGAAATACTGGCTCTCTATTCGAGTCCTACGTTTTCTTCTGATTTGTTTTTCCGCGGTATGACCCCGCTGGAATATGAAAAACTCACCGCTGATCCCAATCTGCCGCTTTTTAACCGGGGTATTGGTGGAGTGTATCCGCCTGGATCAACGTTTAAAATTGTGACTGCAGTTGGAGCACTTGAGGAAAAAGTTTTAAAGAAAGATACATTTATTGAAGATACAGGAGAAATTAAAATTGGTACATTTACTTTTCCGAATTGGTATTTTAAACAATATGGGAGAACGGACGGTATGGTAGATGTAGTCAAAGCGCTGAAACGAAGTAATGATATTTTTTTCTACAAAGCAGGAGAAATGTTGGGAATCACCAAACTTGGGAATTGGGCAAAAAAGATGGGAGTTGGAAATGTACTGGGGATTGAACTTCCGGGAGAGGCCCGCGGGCTTATGCCGGATCCGGCGTGGAAAAATTCTGTTTTTCAAAAACCTGAAGATTTAATAGCGCGAAGCAATGAGTGGTATCTGGGAGATACCTATCATGTCTCTATCGGACAGGGGTATTTACTTACGACTCCATTGCAAGTAAATTCGTTTACCAATGTGGTAGCAAATGGAGGAAAGCTGTGCAGGCCTACTATACAAAAGACAGGGGACAATAAGCATGAGACAGAAAACTGTAAGGATTTGGGGATAAAAAAGGAAACGATTGATGTGGTGACCGAGGGTATGAAAGAAGCGTGTAGTGAAGGTGGCACAGGATATCCTTTTTTTAATTTTAACGTGCAGAATAGTGCGATGAAAGCAGAAGATGCCAGGGAAGGAACGTCCTCCGCGCATGTTATCTCCGTTCCTGTTGCGTGTAAAACCGGTACGGCAGAATTTGGTCCTTCGACAGGCTCAGGATTTATGAAAACACATGCATGGTTTACGGCCTTCGCCCCAGTACCAGACCCCGCTAAAAGCGGGGACGGTACGGGGCAGGCCCCTTCATCGGATTCACGACGGATTTCCGGAGAGCCGGAAATTTCAGTGACGGTACTCATTGAAGGCGCGGGTGAAGGAAGTGATAAAGCAGCACCTGTTGCTAAAAAAATATTGGAGGAGTGGTTTTCCCGATAATTCGATTAGAATGCATAGTATGATAGGATAGAGCATACGATGAGTGAACATACAATATCTGTCATCATCCCTGTCTATAACGAAGTCAGGACAATCGCTTCAGTCGTCCAGGTGGTTCGATCATGGGGAAAAGCATTGGAAATCATCATCGTTGATGATGGATCGAAAGATCAGACACTTCAGGCAGTTTTACAATTTAAAAAAGATATTATTCTTCTTTCTTCTCCTCAAAATCGTGGAAAAGGATTTGCACTATACCGGGGAATAAAAAAAAGCAAAGGAGATGTTCTTCTGTTTTTAGACGGAGATTTGGTCGGACTCACTTTTTTAGATTTAGATCAAATGCTGAAACCTGTGATAACGGGTAACGCTGATATGGTATTAGGTCTCGCACGGTTTTCATCACTTGGATCTTTTGAACCGTTTAATGCAATTACCGGAGAGCGGGTTGTTTTTCGGAAGGATGTAGAGCCTATGAGTCGCACATGGAAAAATATCGGATATGGAGTAGAGGTGATGATGAATGAAGCGTACAAGAAAAAGCGGGTTGTTTCTGTCCGGATGCCCTATGTATTTATTTTAGGTAAGATAGAGAAGCAGGCTATTCCTGAAGCTATGGTTTCGTATATTAAAGAAGGGAAAGATATGCTTACACAAATTGTCCGTGATCAGACTGATTCAATGAAGCCTCATGCCCGACGTATCATCCAATCAGTAATAAATTATCTCCAACAAGCGATTTCGTAAATTCTTTACGTATTTTATGACTGAACGTGAGGCATACATTGCGTTTTCTGTCTTTCCCGGTATCGGGCCCATGCGTTTTAAACTCCTTACTGAATATTTCGGCAGCGCAAAGGCTGCATGGGAAGCACCTGTTTTGGAGTTTCAAAAAATTAATCTTGGGGGAAAACTGACGCAAAAATTTTCTGAATTTCGAAACACGTTTGATATCGATGACTACATGAAGCAACTAGCAAACATCCATGTGAACACGCTTATATGGAGTGAAGAAAAGTATCCGAAATTGCTGAAAGAACTATCTGATGCCCCGTTTGTTCTCTACGTCAAATCAAAACCCCATATGGAGCGGATTGATATGGAGCGGACTATTGCCGTAGTGGGTACGAGGAAAGCAACGCCGTATGGAGTGGACGTAACGCGCCGCATTACCGAGGAATTAGTCGATGCAGGATGTACGATCGTTTCGGGTATGGCGTATGGGATTGATGCTGTGGCACACGAGACGGCTATCGCATGTGGAGGAAAAACGATTGCAGTCCTGGGCTGTGGGGTCGACATCATTGCACCTCCGACAAACGCCGGGATTTATAAAAAAATTTCAGAAGACGGGTGTGGTGCAGTGATTTCGGAAATGCCTCTTGGGCTCCGGCCAAACAAAGGATTATTTCCTGCAAGAAACAGAATTATCAGCGGGCTTTCCCGGGGAGTACTGGTGACAGAAGGCGCTAATGACAGTGGTGCACTCATCACTGCACGAAACGCAGGTGAGCAGGGTCGTGATGTCTTTGCTATCCCGGGGCCCATCACGAGTCCGTACAGCAAAGGCCCGACATTTCTTCTGAAAAATGGTGCGGTTTTGGTGGAATCAGGACGTGACATCCTGGATGCCTTAGGGATCAAAAATCAGCAAAAAAATTCAAAACGTGGAAATTTTGTGTTGACAAATGATGAAGAAAAGCGCATTATGGCGTGTTTAACCGAAGGAGGAACACATATTGATGAAATCGTGAGAGTATCAAATATTTCTTCGCCTTTGGTATTTTCCACATTGACAGTTTTGGAAATGAAAGGGATTATAAAGGATATTGGAGGAAAGGTGTACGAGTTACAATAAGCAAATCCGACACAATATAAATCCGACAAATACTATAAATGCCATAAATACTATAAATGAATGAGCTAATGATTTAATCATTTTAATAATTGAATCATTCATTTGTCGGATTTGTAGTATTGGTAGTATTTGTAGTATTCATTTTATATGAAACTTATATTAGTAGAATCACCGACGAAGGCCAGAACACTGACGAAATATTTAGGGAGTGATTATCGTATCGAAGCCACTATGGGACACATACGCGACCTTCCAAAATCAGCACTTGGAGTGGATCCTGAGAATAATTTTATGCCCAGTTATGTCATTCCCCGGGATAAAAAAAAGCGGGTGACAGAGTTGCAGGCGTTTGCAAAAGATGCTGAAATGATCATTCTTGCTTCTGACCCAGACCGCGAAGGAGAGGCGATAGCGTGGCACATAGCCGAGATATTACAAAGGAAAACAGAGAACAAAAAACAGAAAGCAAAAAGTAAAAAGAAAAAAGAAAATTCTCCTAACTCCCCATCTATCAATCCGGTTTTTCAACGGATTACGTTTCATGAAATCACGGAAACGGCGATTAAACACGCCCTTACCCAGCCCGGGGAACTTGATATGCGGTTGGTCAATGCTCAACAAGCACGCCGCATACTAGACCGGCTTGTCGGATATAAACTGTCTCCGCTTCTTTGGAAAAAATTGTCCCGCAAATGGTTATCAGCGGGACGCGTGCAATCCGTAACGGTACGACTTATTGTCGAGCGGGAACGCGAAATTAAGGCATTTACCAAAGAGCCATACTTTACCATAGACGCTACCTTTAAAGGAACAACCCTACAAGGTAGGGATGTTCCTTTGCAAGAAATCACGGCGACCCTTGTTTCCCATGACGGGAAAAAATATGAAGAATCCATGAAACGAACCCTTTTTGATGGTGTGTATACAACATCAAAAACATCGATTGTTAGCGAAGATGATGCGCATAAAATTATTGCTGATTTTCAAAAACCATTTATTGTGTCTTCTGTAGAGAAAAAAGAAATTAAACGGTCTCCGGGTCCTCCTTACACCACTTCCACGCTTCAGCAGGATGCAGGAAGAAAATTGTATTTTTCCGCCAAAAAAACTATGCAGGTGGCACAAAAATTATATGAGGAAGGGTATATTACATACCACCGGACCGACAGCGTCAACTTATCGGAGAAATTTTTATCTGAAGCGCGGGAGTATATCGGCCATGAATTTGGTGTGGCGTACGTGCCTCCATCTCCCCGAACTTTTCAAACCAAATCCAAAGTAGCCCAGGAAGCGCATGAGGCTATACGGCCAACAGAAGTTCATAGAACAGCGACAGAAGTGCGGACTCTGGAGGAGCTCAATCATGATCATGTGCGTTTGTATGAGCTTATCTGGAAACGGGCACTTGCCTGCCAAATGAAAGAAGCAATTTTTGACTCGACCGCGATTTTTATTACGAGCGCTAATTCCTATGTGTTTCAAACTAACGGGTCGGTCATAAAATTTGACGGATTTTTGAAAATTTCTGAAAAAGAAAACGGGGAAACCATTTTGCCAAATGTCGCTGAAGGACAATTATTAGATTTGAAAACTGCCCTTCCTGTCCCTCATGAAACCGCACCGCCTCCCCGATATACAGAGGCAACTCTCGTCAAAACGCTTGAAGAGAAAGATATCGGAAGGCCGAGTACATACGCGCCGATTATTTCTACTATTATTGAACGCCAATACGTGAAAAAAGAAGAAAAAAAACTTGTCCCGACGGAGCTGGGCGGTATGGTGACAGATTTTCTTGTCCTGTATTTTTCTAACGTTATGAGTTTACCCTTTACCGCAAAAATGGAAAGCTTGCTTGACGAAATTGCCACGGGGGATAGGAAATGGCAGGACGTCATCAAAGAATTTTATGATCCGTTTTCTGAGGCACTGAGACACTCGACGGAGAGTGCTGAAACTATTAAATTATCCGTAGAAGAGCTTGATGAAAAATGTCCGACGTGCGGGGGAGGACTCCTAATCCGGACCGGAAGATACGGAAAATTTGTAGCGTGCAGTAATTTTCCGACCTGTAAATATACCAGACAATATGGAGAAAAAATTGATATCAATTGCCCCACATGCGGAAATCCCATCGTGATCAAAAAAAGCAGACGGGGAAAAACATTCTACGGGTGCAGTAACTATCCAAATTGTACCTTTGCGGCTTGGAAGAAGGAAGATATTAAATAATAGACAATAAGACATTAAGACGATAAGACAAAAAAGAAATTAGAAGCTAGAAACGTGGTATACTTTATATATGGATGATCGGACGAAAACTGTTGCCGCAACCAGTATCATTTTGGGAATTTTCCTCATTATTCTCATCGTTGCCGGAATTCTTCTCACCAGCAAAAAAGTGTTGTCTCCGGTGCCTGAAGAAGGAGCTATTAAAATAATATTTTTGACCCCTACCCCTGTAGGTATGGCATCTCCGTCAGCAACTCTCTCCGTGACACCGACCTCCAAATCGCGGTAATATAAGATATATGAATCAAGGCTAAGCCTTGAAATTATTTAGAGCATGGATACAATCCAAAAAATCGACACCTCTGCGTTTTTTTTCATCAATCATCTGCCGCATGTTTGGTGGAGTGATTTTTTGGGTGAATGTTTTTCAGGATTCGGATACGCATGGATTATTTGGTTTTTGATTGGGGGGATTCTTTTTTTACGGAAAGAACGGAAAGACCATTGGTTTTGGGTGCCACTTGGGATAGCCGCGGTTCTTTGTTACACGCTTTCTGAAGTGTTGTTTAAAAATATTGTTATGCGTTCGCGTCCTGACATGCTTCTGTCGACTATTATCGTCGGAGTGATTCCAAAGAGTTTTTCTTTTCCTTCTACTCATGCCGTTGTCGCGTTTGCTTTTGCATACCTGTTTTCCCGGAAGGAAGTACACTGGTTTTGGATGTACGCGCTGGCATTTTTGGTGTGTATATCAAGGATATATCTTGGTCATCATTATCCTATTGATGTTATAGGAGGAATGCTATTGGGTACGGTTATTGGCATGGTGAGCATACTTTTGGATACTGCTCTTCACAAAACAAAACGTATAGTAGTGAGATATTCTTCGAAAAATAAAGGAAAGCGGATATAATACACTCATGAAACTGAATGCTCAGGAACTTCGGACTACGCCTGTTGATGCGGAAGAAGCAGGAAAAATTAAGAAAAATCCCATTACCATAATCTGCGATAATGTATTGGATACGTATAATGTGGGGGCAATATTCCGCCTCGCTGATGCAGTGGCAGCTGAAAAGGTGTATTTGTGTGGGGCCACGGAAACGCCGCCAAATAGCAAAATCAAAAAAGCTTCGATTAACACCTGGCAATGGGTGGAGTGGGAGTACTGTTCAACGGCATTGGAAGCGGTTGAACAATTGAGAGGTCAGAAAACAGAAAACGGAAAACAGAAAATTCAAATAGTTGCTGTGGAACAAGATGGGAGGAGCGTTCCATTTTATAAGGTAGAATACCAATTTCCCTTAGCCATCGTTGTGGGGAATGAAACACACGGCGTTTCAAAAGAGATGTTGGATATTGCTGATACGATCGTCGAGCTCCCGATGTGGGGAGTGAATAGGTCGCTTAACGTTATGGTAAGCTGTGGGATAGTATTGTATAAGATTATGGAGAAAAGTCAGTCCTGAGCGATGGTGAGTTTAGTCGAACCAGAATCGAAGGGTGATGGTGAGCTGCGGCATTATTTTGTATGAAGCAATAAGGTAATTATAAACCAATATTTATGATATGTGAATCATATATTAATTAAAATATTTTTTATTGCGGTTAATATATAGGCTGTCGTAATAATTCATTAATTTTTGGATAGAGCGTGTCTGCAACAACTTTATTTCCTTCGATGCTTAAATGCGTATTTCGGGGTAGATAATACTTTTCAGCTGCTGGGCTTGATTCCCACTCTGTCAAAAGATCAATGTATTGGATGTTATGTTGATCGAAAAATGTTTTTATTGTCCGTTGAGGAAGTGCCATGTCCAGTTGATCGACTGATATTTTTTTATATTGAGCAACATCTTTTAGCAATGTTTTATTAACTTGAAATTCATCCGGAATGATTAAGACGAGGAACTTGGCGTTTGCTTGATCTGACAGTTGTTTCATGTCAAGAAGGAATTTTTGAACAGTATTCCAATTTGAATATGCAGGACTTTCTCGGCGGAATAGATCCAATTTTTCACCTCCTAAAGAAAAATAATCAGATTCGGTGAACTCCATTTCCTTAGGATTAAAATCAAATGATTCCGTTTCTATACCAAGAACGTCGTTTTTTTTTGGAAATAATGGAGATTTTTCCTTAACTGTCAGATAAAAACGCATATTACGAAAAAGAGAAAAAAGTCGTGATTGATAAACCCAAAACGGAAAGAGATATGTTTTTGTTTTTATTTGTTCGTTATACCTTTGTAGAATTTCCTTGTCATCTGTAAAATCATTTTCGACAAAAAATCCCAGCACAATCACATTTGGCTGATATTTTATTCCCTCATATTGGAGTATTTGTTTTTCCGTACCAGGTCCGACGCATATAGTGCCGAGATTTAGTGTTTGGATTTTTTGGTATTTTGTATTTAGGCGTGAGTCTAACAATCGGACAAAACTATTTGGATATGGTACTGCACTGACGGTTTGGGAATCTCCGATAAATACGACTCGTTTTACGTCCGGTGGTTTATCATATGGATATTCCGGACTTTGAAATCCATGAGAATTAAGTATAAACCCGTTTAGCTGTGAACCCGGATTCTGAACTGAATTATTGCAAGCGAAAGATGTAATCCCTTTCCCATTTTCGATTTCAGAAAGATATGTTTGTTGAAAAGGGTTTGTGGTAAAAAATTTTATATTTAATGAGTACGTGGATAAAAGTCTGAGTGCAAGTTCAGAAATAATAATGATGCAAATAAGACCAAAAACAGATTGAATAAATTGCTTCCGCATAGATTTAGATTATTGTTTTTTTGATAAAAAAATTATTGATAACAAGATAATCCATTTCAGTTTTCAAAAAATCTTCAATTGCTTGTCTTGGATGTTCAACAATAGGTTCACCCTTGAGGTTGAAACTGGTATTGAGGACACAGGCAATACCGGTAAGGTCATAAAATTTTTTAATAAACCGGTAATATATTCCGTTTTCCTTTGAGACAGTTTGAATCCGACAGGTGTTATCGTTGTGAACTATAGCGGCAAGATCCTTTCGTTTATTTTCCTTTACCTGAAAACAAAAATTCATAAAAGGGGAAGCGTGATTTTTTTCAGGAACCGAAAAATATTCATGGACATGTTCCTGAAGTATTGAACCTGCAAATGGCCGGAATTGTTCCCGGCGTTTAACGACATTCATCCGGTCTTTCATAGACCGGGGATTTGGGACTCCGAGGATTGACCGGTTACCGAGTGCCCTGGGTCCGACCTCGCACCGTCCCTGAAACCATCCGATGATTTTCCGTTTTGCCAAATACGTTGCTACTGTAGTTAGAAGTTTTTGTTCATCGTCGAATTTTTTATATGAAACCGGGTAGAGCTTTAACGTTTCCTCAATGATGTCATCACTGTAACCTGTTCCTAGGTAGAGCGACTGGCAGCAGGGTATATGTGGTTTTTTTGGTGTTAACATAGCGTGGGTGTAGAGCGCGGAACCGATGGCTGCGCCGCTATCGCCGGCTGTTCCTAAAATATGAATTTTTTTAAACGGCGTATTTTCATACATTTTGCCGTTTGCCAGTGCATTGAGTGCAACACCCCCGCCGATACAAAGGTTTTTTTCTTTTGTACTGGTTGCCAGATGATTGAGCATGGCAAAAAGTATTTGTTCCGTGATTGTCTGGATG
>Ga0247841_10006760_pt1 | contig 17451 bp, 15 predicted proteins | sample LaCruzMarch2015__2_FD_192410 | JGI IMG/M metagenome (GOLD analysis project Ga0247841, IMG submission 192410) | Freshwater microbial communities from meromictic Lake La Cruz, Castile-La Mancha, Spain - LaCruzMarch2015_18m | ecosystem: Environmental > Aquatic > Freshwater > Lake | place: Spain... | reverse complement strand
TACATCTACACCAAGTCTAGGATCCCTATCAGGATGAAGATGTAAATTGTTAATATCCGAATCGCTCATAAGTCCCTGTTTTTGCAACACCGCATAAAGCGCAATCCCAGCATGGCCACAAGATAAGATAAATCGCTCATCCTTTTTTTTGACCTCATATATAGCATAAATTATATCAATTGCGCTCAAACATGACCCTAAATGAGAAAGCTTAGCCTGATAGCTTATCTTTATAATGCGCCGACGAATATATTTTTGTTCAGAAGTTAATTTCATAATTCAGCAGTAGCTTTGACTGGTGGTTTTATTGCTATTATACATAAATTTCCAAGCATTATTCTTATTTTTTTTCTGAGCAATGCCACAAAAAATACACCTTTTAAATTTAATACCCATAATTTCACAGGCTTCCATAAGGGGGACAACCAAATTAAATATTTAAAAGAGATAGTATTGTAAGGAGAATACACTTCAATAACTTGAAAATTGTTTTTTTCAAAGATTTTTTTTATTGTCTTTTTATTATAAAAATAAATGTGTTCGATATCTATGATAGGATTTCTTTCTCCAAGTATTTTAACTGGCAAACTATCAATATCATGGTTAAAAGCCAGAATACTTCCTCCAGGTAAAAGCAAGCTGTAGCACAACTTTAAGAAATCCGTAGGATATTGCATATGGTCAAATGTTTGAAAGAAATAAATAAAGTTAAACAAATTAGGTTGAAAAATTTCTGGTTTAAAAATATCTACAACAATTTTATTTTGAATTGTTATATCTGCTTTCTGAACTGCATCAGCGCTAGGTTCTATTCCAAAAATATTTTTATACCCCCTATCATACAATGCCTTAATAACAAATCCATTACCACAACCAATTTCTAATATTCTCGCCATCTTTGGTAAGCAACAAAGAACATGTTCAATGGCTTTAAGATAAGAAATGGTCAGATTTTCAATTTCTTCGTTATATTTAAATTTACTATCTTTATAAAGAGAATCCAGAATGTATCCATCAAGTACGGGATTAGACCTTATTAATCCATCATTGTTACACCTTATTATTTGATAATGGACTCTATCGGGCAACCTTCTGGCAGAGAAAATATCCACATTGAAATCTAATTCATTAAAATTTCTCTTATATATGACTGTATAATTATCTTTAGAGCCACAGATTGGACATTGCGTATTGATGTATTCCATAGAATTTACTATCTTTTACTTTGTATGTAAAAATGATGGTTCGGTTTAAGCCATTCCCAAAATAAATCCATCCCAATTTGCAAATCTGTTTTTGGTTTCCAATTTAATAATCTTTTAGCCTTAGAAATATCCGCTACCCAATTATCTGTATCCCAGTTTCTATGTTGCATGCCACACCAATTGCAATCAGCAGTCTTGCCAGTAACTCTCATAGCTACATCTACCATATCTTTAATAGTCGATTGTACACCTGTACCAATGTTAAAAATTTCTCCGGGAAATTTTTTTAACCTATCTATTGATAAATATGCATCTACAATATCATCTACATAAATATAATCTCTGGCAATTTTAGGGGAAACTAGATTAATTTTCTCATTACAGTATATGGACTTTAATAATACCGGCACAAATCTAGTTTGTTCTTCATAAGGCCCATATACAGAAAATGGCCGCAGGGTTACCATAGGTTTCTTTTCCAGTCTAGCTATATATGAACACAATAATGTTTGTGAAGATTTCGTAACCGCATAATAACTTGCAGGCTCAAGTAAATCCGTTTCTTTCATGGGATTTTTTTTGAATCCATATTCTGATGAACTACCCGTATTTACAAATAGCTCGTAATTGATTTGACTTGTAGCCTTGAGTAAATTCCAAGTACCCAATATATTGGTATTTATTATAGAATCTGGCGCGTTCTGATAAGAATAGGCTCCGCAAGTTGCAAGATGGTAAATAATATCAGGTTTAATATCAGCTATAATTTCTCTTAATCTCTGTAAATCAGATAAATCTGACATGTGCACAGTAACTTTATGAATTATATCCTGTATCCTCCAGGTATTAGTTGCTTTTTTTAAAAGGATGTGAACGTTTTCGTTATTTTCAATCAATCTTCTCGCTAAGCAAGCTCCAATAAAACCTCCTGCCCCTGTAATTAAATAAACTCTTTTTTTATACATAAAGTTTACACTCTTTCTGTCTTCCGATGTCCAGTAGACATCTTGTTAAAATAATACTGTCTATTTTTTTGTACTAAAATCTCGGGTGGACAATGCGTTTAGTTTCATCCTAATCTTTTCTCTCTATGAAATATCTACCGATTATAAGTTAATACCTATGCTACCATTGACTCTTAGTTATGTCCACTTTTTCTATGGAAAATCAGTTTTATAAGTTCGGTAATATTTTTTGCCTTTCATCTCTTTTGCAATTACCCATTTTACCTGATTCTGTCCGCGATAATAACTATAAGTATATTTTAAATATATCCTTTTACCCAATAATAAATTATACCTAGATATTCATGCATAATAGCTTTTATTTGTTCAAACTTTACCCCACCCGTCCTGTCATAAAATTGAGTTTTGTCAACTGGTGCATAAATAACTTTTATATTTTTTGCACATTTATTGAATACCAGTTCCGTCCTTCGCATATTGTAGAGTGAAGATACTAGCAAAACAGAGCGCCATTTATTTTCATTCAAGATTTTTTTAGAAAACATAACATTTTCATAGCTATTATTTGCTTTTTCTTCTAGAATAATATTTTTTTCTGGTACCCCCATAGATACAGCAAAAAGTTTCATGTTCTCTGCATCGTTATATATATAAGTATATCCAGATGAAAATATTATATTCTGAGAATATCCATCTTTATATAGATATACAGCATACCTGGCCCTTTCAATAGTACTCTTGCCGGGACTTCCTGTTTCGCCTACTCCGCCTCCAAATACTAAAATTACGTCCGCTTTTTGCGGCGTTTCAGAAATTTTCAATGGACTTGCAAGAAACCAAAGAAATGGCGTGCTGAATACCAAAAAATATAATAAAATACAACTTATAGTCAAACTCAATATCTTTTTTCTAACAATCCTATAGAGGTTGGCTAAATTTTCTTTCCATCTCGCCTCTCTATCTATTTTTTTTCTTATTATTTCTTCTTGCATTAACCGGCTCATTTTTTCGATACGCACATCCCAGCTATTATCCCTACTTACTTCTATTCTTCCGGTCATTAAAATTTGATTGTCTTCGTTTATAGCCTTATTAATATACTCTCCAAATTTTTCTTTACCTTCGGAAACGTATACCATATCCCCATATTCTTTATTAAATCCTATGATCTCCGGCAATTGCGTAGAGACAACAGGCTTGCCTAAAGCAAGGTATTCGTTCAGCTTCGTGGGATAAACATTATTCGTATATTCGCTAATAAGATACGGTATGATCCCCGCATCAAAATATTTTATGAAAAAGGGTAACCTATTATGCTCTTTTTTTCCAAGAAAATGAATATTCTTCAAAACTTGCAATTTAGACACATCCGCCTGAACAGGCCCTATAAAAACAAAAGAATACTGCGGATATTTTTCTGCTGCATATTTTATTAAATCCTGATCGACCCATTTATGCACGCCTCCTACATAACCAATTATAGGCGGTTTAATATTTTTCAATTCTTCCGGGATAGGCGCATTCTCTAATCTTACTCTTTCAAATTCTTTAAAATTTACAGCAAATGGGAAATTATATACTTTATTATTATGTTCAGAACAATAATTGCGCAATTCCTTTGAAGTCACAAAAACTAAATCTGCTTTTTTTAACAGCTTCTCTTCAGATTTTTTTATCTTTTTAGCCGATACGGAACTAACGGAAAAATTATCTATACAATAATATATAAAAAGTTTTTTAGTTATGCTATCAACTATATCAATACTTAAAGGCGTTGGCAGAAAAGTCCATACTATAGAGTTGCTAAAATCCATTACCTTCATCCATCTATCTAAAACAGTTAGAATTAGATGCCTGTTAATCCATCGCGCAACCCTGGAATATGGAAAAGGCAGGACTAATGGAGAAAAAACATATAAATTATCAGCTTCTTTTCTTATGCCTTTTACGCCTCTAAACCAATTTTTAATTCTACTTTTTATGCGAGAGGCGTCCCTTATGCCGGGTGACCGGACTCCGGTATTCTCTATAAAAAGTACCCTGTTGTCATTCTTCGCAAAGGTAGACATTATCTCCTGGTGGCCCTGCCATATAAAATCCCAGTCAATGCTCGATATACATATTATATCTTGGTTTTTTAACATAATTATTTAATAGCCGAGCAGATAAAGCTTCCGCCGCGATAAGGAAAAATTAACCTTATGGCCTTGTCTGTAAGGTTAAGGGTAAACAACAACAATTTTCTCGGAACCAGGTAAAATAAAATATCTTCCATAACTATGGGAAACCGAAAAAAATCAAAACATCTTACAAAAACATTCGCAAAGCCTTCTTTTTCCAGCATCCTTTTTATTTCATCTGAATCGAAATAAAAATTGTGCTCATCAGATTTTATTTTATTATTGGTATTGTAACTTTTAAAAAGACTCTTATACCACGCGCCTTCATTCGCGAGAAGAATAAAAATATTCCCTCCTGGTTTTAAAACTCTTTTGGCTTCAGACAAAACCTTATGAGGATCGAAACAGTGGTCTAGCGCAGAATTAAGCACTACCACATCTGATATCTTGCTTCTAAAAGGAATATCTTCGCCATAGCCATAACATGCGTATTTGTTTTCATAACATTGAAATTTTTGAATCATCTTTTTTGAAGGCTCAATAGCTATGTACAAATTGCAAAATTCTTTTATTAGAGAATGAAACGAGCCATCGCCTCCGCCAATATCTAAAACCAAATTTTTATTGCTACGCGTCTTTTTAATTAAGTCGGCAAATTCTTCGGTAATCCTTTCCCATCTTACATTAAAGGTTAACCGGCTTATCGGAAACCCTCTGTCTTTTGCTAATTCCCAATCTTTTTGTAACTTCGGGTAATCTAAGCTCATTAGTTTATCACTTGATAAAATCTAACCAATCATAACAGCCTGTCAATTTCTTTTCAAACTCAAAAATTCCATCCTGGCCATTTATATCTATTCTCTTTAAAGCAAACAAGTCTGTATCCGTATTATTTTCACCTCTTATGCTGCTGCAAGCGGCTTGATATCCATTGTTTTCTACAATCCGCTTAACTATGCTGTTAAACTTCCCATGAGGATAGCTGAATAAATCTATTTCTATGCTTAACATATCCTGCAAAATACACTTTGATTTTAATATTTCGCTTTTAACAGATTCTTCCGGCAAAATGCATAGATTTGAATGAGAACAGGAATGCGAACCTATGTCATTACCTGATTGTAGAAGTTTTTCAAGCTCATCCGGCTTTAAAAAATCCCAGAATTCCCAATATCGCTTTTTAGGATTCTCCTTGTCTATTGCATATCCTGTTGTTATAAAAAAAGTAGCTGTAAAATTATACTGCTTCAGGGTAGCCAGTATTTTAACAAGGTTTTCGCTGTAACCATCATCAAACGTTATGGCGATTGATTTTGGAGGTATTGATTTTTTAGCTCTAACTCTAGACACCAGATCTTTCAACGGTAACACATTATAACCTTTTTTGTTTAAAAATTTTATTTGCTCATAAAAATTTTCCAATGAGACTTTTATATTCAAGCGGTCTTTTTTATCATGAGCGCCTATACAATGATATAATAAAATTCTAAAACAGTCCTGTTTATTAACCTGTCCAGATCCTGATTTCTTAAATAAATAAATTATATTACTTACCCATTTTTTTATAATAATAGACATACCTATCCATGATTGAAGCTTTTCGTAATAAAGATTTAAATATAAATTTTAATACAGCGATAAATTCTTTCGGCCTGGATAAAATAAACCTTAAATTCTTAAAAGACATATTTCTCCATCGCAAAAGTCCTTTGATGTAGTATTTATTTGTTTCTTTTTGAAGCCGTTGCGCCATATTGAAAAAATCCTCTTTAGAGATCTTGTCTGTCAGTAATATCCCATTAAATCCTTTTATATCTGAAAAATCAGCAGCCATTATCCCTAACCTGGTTGCATCCAAATCATTAGATATTATGTTATTCTGCCTGGCGTAATCCCAGAGCTCTGTTCCAGGTAGAGGGGTCGTGATGCTAATATTCCCTCCCCCATCTAATTTAAGCCTCTTCATGAGTTCCAATGTTTTTTCTAAATCTTGGATATCTTCTCCTGGGCTTCCTATCATAAAGGTCCCTGTGGTGTAAAACCTATGAGATTTGCAAAGCTCTACCGCTTTTACATGCTGCTCTACGCTAACAGAGCCGCATTTTAAATAATCCAGTATCTTCTGGGAACCAGATTCAAATCCTATCGAGATGCGGTTTACATTTATCTTTTTTAACAAAGAACAAAGTTCTTCGTTAATAAGATTTGACCTAAGCGCGCATCCAAAAGAAACCTTTTTATTGATTTTTCTCTTCTGGATTAAATTAGCTATTGCCTCAAGCCTAGCCCTGTCAGCAATAAAAAGATCGTCCCATATAGATATGTGTATGGCTTTATGCTTAGCTATTATTTCTTCCATCTCATCCACTACATATCCGGCTGAATGGAATCTTGGCTTGCCCCAAAATTTAACAGAACTGCAAAATATGCATCCATAAGGACATCCTCTTGAAGTTATAATGCTGGAGAAACGCGTATTTGAAATCAAATCCCTCGCAGGAAAAGGGATGGAATCAATATTATTTATAAAGCCTCTTGCCTGATTAACTACTACTCTACCCTCATCACGAAAGACAATGCCTTTGATTTCCCTTAATTTTTCTGATCTAACCCCATATTTGTTAATTACAGTTATCAATTCCTTCATAGTCTCTTCTCCCTCTCCCAGAACGCCTACATCAAAACAGTCTGGTAAAATATTTGGGAGAGCGGAGATGTGATACCCGCCGATAATAATCGGTATATTTTTATATTCTAGCTTTATCAACCTTGCCAGCTTGCATGCTTCTTCAAATGTTTGAGTAACGCTGTATATACCGACAACATCCGGTTTAATTCTCTTTATATTTGCCATACCATTACTTTCTATTATATATATCTCTCTAAAATCCGAATATTTTCTAAGATAGGATGCGATATACGCAAGGCCTAAGGAAGAAAATCTGCTTTTATTTATAAAATCAGCTGCGTTAAAAAGTGTTAATCTTAAACTCATATGTACCTTATCTGGATTTTATATAAAGAAGCTGCATGTCTTTTCTCATACAAAATAAAATATAAGCGACTATTAAAAACTCGGTTATAAACGTAGCGAAACCTACGCCTTTGTAATTCCATATCGGTATAATTATAAAATTAAGAGCTATTTTTAAAACAACTCCTCCGCCATAAGCTATAAATAAAATACCGGCTTTTTCCATAACCAGGACTACTCTTTCCAAGAAAAATTTCAAGAAAAAAGAAATAAATACACAGCTTAAAATCCTTAAAACTTCGATGGACTTTATAAATACATCCCCATATATAAAAGATATTAAAAAATTAGCTCCTATATATAAAAAAATACCTATCGCCATACCGATTATAATGCAAGCTATAAATGAAACTCTGCACACATCGGCAAAAGATTTAGAAGAACCCCTGCGCAGTCTGGATAAAACAGGGAACAACGCTATAGACGCTACAGCAGGTATAATCAATAAAGATTCTATTAATCTTGCCGCAGCGCTATACCAGCCTGTTACATAATCATTACTTAATTTAGATAACATAATAACGTCTATTTTAAGATTCACAATACACAAAAAACCAACTATAGCAAATGGCAAACCTTTTTTAACCAAAACAGCACATTCTTTGAGGTCAATAATTGGTTTTGCAAGGACGAATCTTCTTCCGCTAATCATAAGTGTAACCGCTAATGCAATAAAACTCGTTACTAAAAATGCTACACCTAATGATATTAGGCTAGATTTGAAATAATTTAACGAAATAACTATAATACCCAGTTTCATAATACCTTCAAATATAAAAGAAACCGCCTCATAATGCATCTTTTCTCTGGAGCGAAATATTGAACGCAGAAAAAGGGTAAACGAATCCAGTATCGCAGCTATTCCTATCAATATAACAGTGATTATCAATTTATTTTCAACAGCAAAAATGAAAGCGCAAGCAATAATTAGAAAAAAAGTTGCTAGGCTTAAAATAATCCTGGAGCCAAGATTGGTTCCTATTTTTCGAAGCTCTATCTCCCTGTTTCCGGCAGTCTCATATACAAAAAACTCACTCAAACCCATGTCAGCAAATGCAAGGAATAAAGACCCTAAATACAATGCTAAAGAAAGCTGGCCAAATCCGGCATCCCCTATTTTTCTTGCTATATACACAATGCTGACAAAAGAAAGTATTTTATAAATTACCTGGGCTATTATCAATGATAAAAAATTCTTGGCGATATTTTTAAACATTTTTTATTCTATCAATAAATTTTTGCGCGTTTATAATAACCGAATATTTCTCTTCGACGCTTTTCCTGCCATTAAGGCCTATGTTTTGGCGTAATTGAGAATCTCCTATTAATCTTGAAAGCTTTCTTGTCCAATCCTCAGCTGAATCAGCCAAAAATCCATTTACACCATCCTGGATAATATCCTTTACCATGCCGACAGGAGAAGCGACAACAGGCACCCCTACTGCCATATATTGAATCGCTTTAAAACCAGCCTTGCCACATGCCCATAAAGTATCTGGCATAGGATAAATACCTATATCTATGCTTTGAAAATCCTCTATTTCCCTATTTAACTGCCAGGCAATATTTTCAACTTTTATATCTTTAACAAAAGAATTCTCTCCGGATCCCACTATCTTAAGGCAAAAATCATACTTTTGCCTTAATATTCGCATAACAGGCAAAATAATCTTTAAATATGGCGCAGTAGTAGGCGAGCCTATCCAACCTATCGTAATCCTATTAGAAGGTTTCGCTGTTGGCTTAAATCTTTCTGTATCAATTGGAGTCGGAATTATATAAACATTCTTATTATGCCTACATGCATACTCCTTCAAAAATTTATTGGCAACTATTACACAGGATGATATCCTGATAATACTTTTGGTTTTGGACGGAAACTTTAAAAAACTATACATCCTATTCGCCGGATTAAAATTCTGCAAATAAATAGCATCATCGAAATCAAAAATTAAGGGTTTTTTAAAAAAATATACTATATATTCAAAAATAGGTGGGCCGAAAGGACATGCCTCTCTATGAATAAACACTAAATCATACTTATACAATCTTGAAATATCTAATATTCTATTTAGAAAAGCTTTGATGAAATAAATAATTTTCATAAGATACTTTCTTTTTAAATAAAGTATTTTATAAAATTCTTCAAAAACAAAAGGCCTGAGACGATATTCTATGCCGTTTGATTTTAAATACGGCAAATATTGCTCTACCCTGTACCTATTGCTAGCTCCCATAGAGCAATAAGGAACAATAAATAATACTGTCATTTTATTTTAACCCTTCGTAAACTTTATAATACTTATCCACTCCCTCTTCCAAGGAAAAATATCTTTCTGCAACATTTCTACATCGTTGCCTTAAAATTATTTTTTCTTCCAGTAATTTACCCATATCCACGATGGCTTTTCTATATACCTGAGCATTGAATTGTTCTATAACAACTCCTATTTTATTATCTCTTACAATATCACCTGTATCACCTATCTTGTTATTTATTATTACAGGCAAACCGCAAGCTAAATACTCAGAAAATTTTGTAGGGCAAGAGGCTATTTTGGAAAAACATGGCTTTATAAAAAATATACCCATGTCTGCCATATTCATATAATTAACCATAGCTTTAGGGTCTACTGATTTAATAAAAACATTTTCTTTAAGCTGCGCTGGAACATGTCTTTCGATAGTGTCTTTATCCGACTGCGATAAAATAATAAATTTTGCATTACTTATAGATTCAGATAAAACCTTGTAGAAATCCATCATCTCATTTAACATATACCAGGTTCCAATAGCTCCAGCGTATATTAAAGTAAATTTAATATTTTGTTTTCCGGTATTATTTAAATAAAACTTTTCTAAGTCTACGCAAGTAGGAATTACTATTATATTTTTAACTTTATGTTTATCTAAAAAAATATCTTTAATTTTATTTGTCAAAACTATAACGTAATCTGATTTTTTAATAAAATACTCTTCTATTCTATTTATAAATTTATAAACAAAAGCTCCTCTATTCCAAAAACCCGCATCGACATATTCTTCTGCCATAAGTCCGCGCACATCAAAAATCATCTTCTTTCCTAAAAATACCTTCGGGATAGCTCCCATTAAAGCGCAAAAGGTCCCTCTGGCATGAATAATATCTACGCGTTCTTTCAGGCTAAGATAGGCGATAAAAAACATACCTCTGATTATGTCGTATGGCTTAGATAAAAATTGCGGGCTTTTATGGTATTTTAAAAAAATCCATTTTATTCCATATTCCTGCAGTTCTAGCTTTATTTGTTTTATAACTTCTTTTTTTAAGAATTCTTTCTTCTCAAATGAAACTATATAAATATTAATACCTTTCTTGCTTAAGCCTTTAAGATAATTTAATGCCTGTGAATACAAAAGAGGTTCTGTAAGCCCCATGTAAGTAATATAAATAGATTTTTTCATATATTAACAATTAAGTATGCTCTTTTTCTGAGTCACGCCAATGCCAATCAAAATAAACATAAAAGGCAAAACTATTGCCCTGTGCCTGAATAAAGTCCCTATATTGCCTTCTATGAAAGCCAACACCAGCATCATTATAAATATGTATAAGACTATTATTCCGCCTTCTTTTATTTTATATCTCATAATAAATTTCCATCCTATAAACATCGCTGGTAATAACGCATAATATAATAACATTTCCGGTATAGCTGTTATTTGAGACATACTCCCAATCTGCCAAGGAAAAGGCGCTAACCACGCAACTAATAATGCGATAGGTACAAAAAATATAAAATTTAATGGATTTGTAATATCTAAATTAGATAAAAACGCTGTATTCCCATATGCCCTATACGTCCTCATTGTTTGTATGTATTTAAGAACTGATGCAATATTTTCATTTTGAGGTAAATATTTCAATAAATAATGCTTTACGATTAAAGATAGAACCAAGCCTACAAATATAATCAAAAATATAAATAAACTCCTGTTCTTTTTCCATAAAAACAGAATTAGGGAAATAGGGAATATCACTACATAAAATATAGAAAAAGATACCATTCTCAATTCTTTTAATGCAATGCTCGATAATATTATTAAAAAAAGTAGGTAAAACCTGAATTTTATTTTTAACCGAATCACTCCCCATATTAACATTGCTATTAAAAAAATGCTCAGGGGTTCTTTTAGATTCTGTATTGACCAGCAAAATAATGAAGGCCAAAAAGCTGTTAAAATAGCCGAGATTTTAGCTGCATTTTCATTATAAAGCTGTTTAGTTATAGAATATATAAATATCGCTGTTAAGGAACTTACTAAGCAATTTATGAATATCAATGAAAGTGGGCTTTTGCCTGTAAAATAATAAACTATCGCGTTCCAAAAATCATAACTACCTAAATTCCCACTGGTAGTTATTTTCATCATATTAGTACTAATTTCATCGATATTTCTTACTCCATCAAGCCACATCTGAAGTATGGAATACCCGCTCTCGCTATAGCTCCCTCCGTCTCCAAGTAAACCTGTTCCATTATCTAAAAAAATTAAGCTAAACAATAATAAAGAAATTACAATTTTTAACAAAAATACCACTAAAAATAAACTGACTAAAAAATTATTATTGTTCTTTATCAATAATACACTTAATAATAACCCTGCCAAAATAAATATTATAGGAAAAAATATCTCTATTGGAGAAAAAGTTATACTTAGAGCCACAATAGTTCCTAAAATTAAAATATAACTCTTATTAATAAGCTTAATGCTACTAAATGTTATCATGATATTTATATGTCATGGCGTAAGAAGCAAATATTATTACAAAAGGCATTATTGGCACTTGATATCTCGTAGTAGCAAAAAGAAAGAAATGGACAACCATTATAAGCGCTATTGGCATCAAGAGAAAAACTATTTCTTTTCTTTTTTCCGGAATATTTTTGATAGCCTTAAAAACGCCGTAAAATCCAAGAAATACCAATAATGTATTAAATATTAAAAGAACTAGTTTAATTACAACTTTTAAAAAAGCCATAGCATGGGCATAATTGGCAAAACTATCTTGTAGCCCATAAAATGTATTGCTATGACTGCCTATCCAGAACCTGACAAGCCTTTTAAAACAAAATTTCACATATAAGAAAGGATGTTCCTTGATATTTTCCAGACCTTTTTTTCTTAGTAAGTCAGCTGCTTCAAGACTATTTAAGCCCTTTGTAAGACTAGCTAAATATGGATCTTCACTATGCCATTCTAACCATTCTTCTTTATAACTAGATATCCACAAAGTGCTACCACCCTGAGAAGACACAAGTACAAATTTATTAAAAACTTTATAATTCCTAATTGTCCATGGCGCAATTACACAAATAGCAACCAATATTAAAAGCATAATTTTTTTTAAATCTTTTCTGAAACAAATAAAACCAACCAAAAAAAATACCGGCAAAAACACAACAGCTTCCTCTCTAACTAAAATTCCATAACCTATAATAAGGCCTGCCAGAAAAGAAAAAACCTTTTTCTTTTCTTTAATTGCAAGCCAAGCAAAGTACATAAAAGAGATTAAGCAAAAAGTAAAAAGATTCTCGGTAAGTAAAAGGCCACTATATGATAAGAATGGGGGATAAGTAGCTCCTATAAAAGCCGATACAAAAGCAACTCTATCACCAAAGATATCTCTTGCCAAAAGAAATATAAACACCAAAGTAAATAAACTAACTATTATTTGAAAAAATCTCACATAATTATGCGAATGTCCAAAGATCTTATAAAGACCTGCCAGAAAAAAAGGATATCCGGGCGATCTTTCAACCACAGGATTACCGTCATCTGTTACGAATCCCTTTCCAGATGCAATATTCCAGCCTAATGCATCATACCCCTGCGCATCAAAAGCAACAGGAAACTGTGGATATATAAAAGCAAAAAATAATCTCAATATTACTGCAAGAATAAAAATAATAAATAGTTTCTTGAGGTTTAATTTCATCATAAGAGCTTAATTATCGTATTCGGTCTGTTTTTTTGCATATTAATACTATATATTCTCCTAGATAAAAATCAAAATCAAATAACTTTAAAAACTGCACCATAAATGCAGGCGTATTTTGCTGCGAAATCATTCCGGTTATCTTTTCAGCTACAATCTCCATCCCCAAATACCTTATAACGCTTCTCCATTTTTTTATAGAAGAAGTTAATACGCCTCTCTCGGCCCTGACCACCAAAGAAAAAAGAAACATCAATGGATTGTAACGGTTAGGCTCTATTAATACTACATATTCCTTTGAACACCTTTTCATCTCTTCAATAGCACAATGCGGCCTGTCTAAATGATGAAGCAAATTAGCTTCAAAGACTATGTCAAACTGATTATCCTTAAAAGGCAGATTGTACCCGTCAGCCAACACCTTTAACCTCGCAGGATTGGACATCAATAACTGTTCAGAATAGTCCAAGCTTATAACCTTCTCAGCATATTTATTAAAATACCAGCTAAACGTGCCATTGCCGCTGCCCACATCCAGTATTCCCATATCTTTCTTTTTGAAACAGCCCTTATCCCCCATAAATTTTATTTTTGGCGCAACAAATGACCTTACGACATAATCGTCAGGCTGCCTGTATTTGTGCTTTTTAAAATATTCTCTATTCTCAAACATAGCCTTAACTTATTGCTTTATGGCAATCACAACTAAACTCTGGCCAAAAGGCAAATTTATTAATCCTTCAATGGCGCTAACCAAAGGTATAATTTTATCATATATCAACATCTGGCGATATGGTACATATCTGCGTCTCAATATTTTTCCATTAAACCACCAGCTCAAAAACCCGAGGACGTTTATATACCTCACTCTTAACACCTGAAACCCTGCTGTTCTGACCTTTTCTAAAAGAATTTTCTTATTATACCTAAGACAATGATTATCTGTTTTATCCATTTCTCCGAATATTGATTGAAAGGCAGGCACAATCAAACACAAGGAGCCTCTAGATTCAAGCAGCTGATACATATGCCGCAACGCAATATCATCGTTTTTTATGTGCTCCAAGACATTAAAACACAAAATAGTATCAAACCTATTGACCTTTAATGCAAGAGCTTCAGGCAATGAGATATCACATTTGACTGCTTTAAAACTATCCCTGCCCTTAAAAAAACTTTTTATTACCTCAATATATTCTTCTTCTATGTCTATCGCGCAAATAAAATCCCTATTTATTATCTTTTTTGTAAAATTCCCTAACGCGCACCCAACTTCTAGCATGCGATTTCCAGTATATTTTTCAACCTGGCTAAATAACCAATTATTATAATTCACAGCATAAGTTAATCTGCGTTGAATCTCCTTGCTATTTAAATATCTATCATTGTCTGTAAGCGCCACTTTTATAATTCCTTATTTTTCATTCCTATCAAGCTTATCAAAAAAGATGAAAACACAATCTGTATCCCGATTATAATCAGCGTAAGCGCAAAAAGTTCACGGCGCTCCTGCGCTATAGGCCCAAAAAGAAACCATTTCTTTAGAATAGAAATACTCATGAAAAAACCGAAGAACGCCAAAAAACCTCCAAATAAAATACCTTTTTCCAAATTGAAAACCCTGTAAAAATTTAAAAAGAAACTGTTCTTTTTTTCAAAACCTTCAGTAAATGCATATGATTTTGCGAAGAAACCAAGATTGATCAATTGAAAACCCAACAAAGTCAACATGCTAAAAAATATCATGGCATGAAAATCAAAAATATGGCCTAAAAAATTTACAGGCCCGCTTAAAAGCATAAACATGCCCGCAAAACCAATCAAAAATACCACGCTCCCAGGGACAATGAATAGATAATTCGGGCAATAAAGCAGCATAAACCTTAAACTTCTCCATCCATCTCTAAAAGTCCTAAGTTTAGATTCTCCTTTTCTCAAATATAAATCAACAGGCACTTCTGTCCTTTTTAAATTGAGCCTTGATGCGTTTATTATAAGCTCTAAAGCATATTCCATGCCAGGGCTAACAGGTTTTATCTTTTCATAAGCTTCTTTTGTAAATGCTTTCATACCACAATACACGTCAGAAAAACTAGATTTAAAAAATATGTTTAAGATAAAAGAAAGCGCTGGATTTCCTAAATATCTATGCAGAAAAGGCATTGCACCTTTATGAATCCTACCTTTTATACGACTGCCATTTATAAACTCATAACCCTGCCTCAAAGGCTCAATAAATTTCATAATAACTGAAAAATCATAGGTATTATCAGAATCGCCTATAATTACATATTTCCCTTTTGCCTCAGAAATACCTAATTGATAGGCATAACCATACCCTTTGTTCTTTTGAAGAATCACTATAGCACCTTCTTGTTTAGCTATTTCCACGGAATGATCTGTAGAACCATTATCGGAAACAATAACTTCACCTTTTAGATTATTCTCTCTGATAGCTTTCAATGCTTTTTTAACACAAATCCCTATTGTTTTTTCTTCATTCAAGCATGGCATTACAATAGAAACTTCCATGTTGTCTCCTTTTGTATTATTTGTATAACAAACCTATGTAAATATCTTCTAACTTTTTAATATTACCTCTTATATTAAACTTGCTAGTAACTTTTATATATGCATTATCCGTTATTTCAGTTTTTTTATTTTTATCTTTAACAACACTCGATATGGCCTCTGATAATGCAACAGGAGTAGGTTGCGCCAATATGCCATTTACATCGTTGTCAATAATCTCTTTAATGCCATCTATATTTGAAGCTACACATGGTATTTTTAAAGCCATAGCCTCTAAAATAACTATTCCAAAACCCTCATTAATAGTAGGAAGTATAAATAAATCTGAGCAACCAACAATATCTCTTATGTCTTTTCTTCTACCTAAAAACTTTACCTTTTCTTGAATACCTAATTTTATACATAAATCTTTGAGGTTTTGTTCTGCTGGACCATCACCTATTAATAATAATACAAAATCATTGCTCTTTGATTTTTCTAAGGCTAATGCTTTTAATAATAATTCATGGCCTTTGTCAAAATCCAACCTGCCTACGTCAGTTAATAAGTAAGTATCTTTTTTTATATCTAATATACTTCTAATACCTGCTCTTTCTTTTTCGCCTAGAGGCACGAACTTGTCGATATCAATAGAATTATATATTATCTTTATATCTCTTATTCCCAACTGCTGTTCAGTTGACTTTTTTACAGCATTTGAAACTGCGATAAAGTTGCAGCCAGAAAGTTTGCTCGTAATAATATCCAATATTTTCCTTTTATTAAAAACAAAGCTTCGTCTATAACCAAGATTATGCAAAGTCGTAATAACATGCGACACGCCTGTTAGTTTAGCCGCTATCCTACCATAGATATCAGCCCCAAAAAGATTAGTATGTACTATATCTATTTTTTCACTTTTTATAATTTTTATTATTCTATTTATTGCCGCAAACGGTTGATAAATATTTTTTAAGTTTAATGAATAAGTCTTAACGCCTATTTCTTTTAAATCTGATAAAAAAAACTCATCATTATATAAATAAGCGACTACATTATAAAATCTATCTTTATCTAAATATGTTAAATTGGTTAATAATACGCGTTCTGCTCCGCCAGAACCGAGACTCTCTATTATATGGAGTATTCTTATCTTATCATTGACTAGCATGCATTAAAAATAGCCTAATTTGCTATACACATATGTCCTTACGAATCTTTTATAGTAATAAAACTTTTGAAGCCATGGCAATATTTTATGTTTTTTTTGAGCTGATAAAAATTCTTTGAGCTGCTCTTTCCAAAAATTAGCGCTTACACCATTAGTATCTATATGAGTTATTATTTCATGAATTGCTTTAAATTTAAAACCGCTCATATAAGCCCTTAAAAAAAACTCATAATCCATAGCAAATTTCATTTTAGGGTCAAATAACCCTATTTTATTAAAAACTTCCCTGGAAACTATGCAAGATTGATGCGGTATAGCATCTTTAAGCCAATACGTATCTTTATACACATCATTTGGATAATAATAATTTGACTCTTTATTGCGCTTTTTAAAACTTTCTAAACCTCCATATATAATGTCATATTTATCCGAATGCACCATTAAATTATCTATAGCTTTATTGTT
>Ga0247841_10006759_pt1 | contig 17454 bp, 23 predicted proteins | sample LaCruzMarch2015__2_FD_192410 | JGI IMG/M metagenome (GOLD analysis project Ga0247841, IMG submission 192410) | Freshwater microbial communities from meromictic Lake La Cruz, Castile-La Mancha, Spain - LaCruzMarch2015_18m | ecosystem: Environmental > Aquatic > Freshwater > Lake | place: Spain... | reverse complement strand
CATAATTTTCCTTTTGTAAATATAAAAAAGCAAAGATTAGGGTATAAATAATTGTGATTGCCGCAAGAATAATTTTTCCAGTAGTTATGTTTTTAAATTTCATATTGTGAAGATTTACCTCTTAAATCTAACTTATGAAAATTCTTAATTTTCATGTCCGCTCTTTTGTTTTTAAAATTTCTATAGGTCTCTTGCAAGAAGAGTTTTTCTTTGATTTGCCTTTGCTCTTTTTATTCCCAAAATAAGCATTTCTTCCACTTTCTTTTCCATTTCAGTTTCAACTTCTTCAGAAACACTAGTTATCTGGTTTTCAGAATCAAGCTTTTTTACAACCTCTCTTATTTTGCTTTTGTTAATTAAGGTCATTTTACTTTTTTTTCTTTTCCTCTTTTTTCACTTCTTCTTTCTTAGAATCTTCTGTTTTTTCTTCATCTCCTTTATTTTCTTCTATTACTTTCATAAAAGGGAACAATATAACATCCCTGATTGATTCTTGTCCGCTAAGAAGCATTATCATTCTGTCAACTCCAAGACCTATTCCCCCTGTAGGAGGCATTCCAATCTCAATAGCATTGATAAAATCTTCATCAAGAGGGTTTGCTTCTTCATCTCCTTTACTAAGTGCATTCTGTTGCCCCTCCAGTAGTTTTCTTTGAAGTATAGGGTCATTTAATTCAGAATAAGCATTTCCAAGTTCAGCACCCATGCAAAAAGGTTCAAATCTTTCTATTAGTCTGCATAATTTGTCATTTCTGTGAAGTTTGCATAAAGGTGTTGATTCAAGCGGGTGGTCAATAATAAAAGTTGGCTGTTCTATTTTATCTTCGCAGAAATCTTCAAAAATAGCCTGAACTGCTTCTCCCCAACTCAAATTGTCTTTTTTGACCATGCATTCTAATTTCTTTTCGCAAACAAATTTGATTAGTTCTTGTTTGGTCATTTTTAAGACATCAATTCCTACCCACTTTTTAATTGCCTCACACATTGTCATTCTTTTCCAAGGTCTTTTAAAATCAACTGTCTTTCCTCTGAATTCAACTTTCGTTGTTCCATTGACTTTTTTAGCACAGTACTCATATATCTCTTCAAACAAATCCATCATATCATTATAGTCAGCATAAGCCTGATAGATTTCCATCATTGTAAATTCAGGATTGTGCCATCTGTCAATTCCTTCATTTCTAAAATTCCTTGCAATAGAATAAACTTTGTCATATCCTCCAACAATTAATCTCTTTAAGTATAATTCAGGAGAAATAGCTAAATACAAATCCATATCCAGAACATTTAAATGAGTTTTGAATGGCTTTGCCTTTGCTCCTCCATATATTGTGTTAAGATAAGGAGTTTCAACTTCGACAAAACTTTTCTTTTTTAAAACTTCCCTAATTGACTCAAGTATTAAAGTTCTCTTTTCAAAAACCTGCTTGGTTTCAGGATTCATTATTAAGTCCAGATATCTTTTTCTGTATCTTTCTTCTTTATCCGAAATACCATGCCATTTTTCAGGAAGAGGTAAAATAGATTTTGAGAGCATTTCAATTTTGGAAGCAAGAATAGATACTTCTCCTGTCTTGGTTTTCATTATTGTTCCTTCACATCCAATAATGTCTCCTATATCAACATATTTTTTAAAGAGTTCAAAACTTTCTTTTTGGGTCTCTTCTTTCTGAAGAATAATCTGGATTTTTCCTTTTGAATCCTGAACAGTTGCAAAAATAAGCTTTCCAAGGTCTCTTACAGTCATTGTTCTTCCTGCAATTTTAGCTTTATCTTTGGTTTTTTGATTTTCTTTAAGTTTAGAATGTTTTTCTTTTAAGTCAGTTGAATAATCTTTAGGTTCATATTTATGAGGATAGGGATTTACTCCTAATTTTTGTAATTCCTCTATCTTCTTTTTTCTTTCATTGATTATTTGATCTTGTCTTCCCATGTTTGTTTTATAGATAATAGAAAAGCGAATTTAAATAAGTTACTAAACCTTATAATTTTGAGACTTTAAAGCCTTCAAAACCCTGATACTTTATTTCTTGAACTAAAACATCTCTTATCTGGGCATGCTTATTTCCAGTCTTGCATATCTCAATCATTTTATCAACTTTTTCATTTATTCCTTCGATTATAGCTTCAACTCTACCATCACCCATATTTCTCACAAATCCTCTTACTCCTATTAGATTTGCCTGTTCTTCAATGAATTTTCTAAACATAACTCCTTGCACAGTTCCTGAAATATAAACTCTTACTGATTTCATTTTGATTTTAAAACCTAACTTTTGAAAATTGTTTGTTTTGTCTCCTTTTTTGTATAAATATGACTATCTCCAATAATATATAAGTTTTGTTGTTGGTAATAATACTAACCGCCGGCTGCCTGAGTTAATTTCAACTGGTTATTTATTATTATATTCTTAATAATTAAGAAAATAACAACGCCTGTTAATAATATTAAAACTACAAATGCATAAAAAAGAGACAGGGATAATCCAAATATTTTTTTAGGAACATATTGTTTTATTGGACTTTCTTGAGATTTTTCAATAACATTATTGAATAAAGTTTCATTAATAGGTTCTGTTATATATCTAACACTTATATTTGCTTTGCCATTAACAATTGAGTTAAGTTTAATCACCAAGTCATAGATATTATTGGAGTTTGTATCAAACTTTTTTTCTTCATTTATTTTAAAAGTGACATTTGCAGGTCTGTTGACTATCTGAATATTTGCCAAGTCAACTGAAGTGGATATTATTCCAATATAGGGATTTTCATTTGCAATATTAATTAATATCCTCTCTTTACTTGCCAAGGAATAATTAATGCCCTTGCTCAAATTACTTGTTTTGAGGTCATAGGTTTTTATCCAAAAACTTTCATTCTTGAGTGTTTTAATTGTACTTCCTCCACCCCCTCCTCCACCAGAAGATGGTGAAACAGCAACTTCTCTTATTGAAAATCCTCCTGATAGGTTTGTTAAGGTTATTTCAAAGTGATTATTAGTTGTGTCTAAAAAAGCCATATTCGTTATATCATTCCAGCCTCCACTACAAATTTGAGATGTAAAGTTCCAATTATTGCATTTATCCAGTTTTAGATTATTTTCATTAGAATAAGCAAGATTATCATAATAAATCATTAAGGTACTATTTGTAAAATTTAGATTATCTATATTTTTAACTCCATAAGTTGCAAGATAACCTGAAATAGGGGTTAAAGGTTTGTCTAGTCCAATAGTTTTATTGTATTCTAAACTAGTATCCATATCAAAAAACAGGATTTTTAGTCTATTGTCATAGCTGTTAAAAAGTAAATCAATAAGATAAGGTCTAAACTCCAAAGAGTAATTTCCATCAGAAAAAAAAGTATTTGAAAGTGTTCCGTTTTTATAATAAATATCCAGGCTTGAGGTAACTCTTGAAAGATTGGAACTGATTAGATTAATAAAACAAGGTTTGTATTCGAGTTTTATAGAATATACCTCTGTGGAATTTTTATTATTTGCCAAATCGGTTATATTGACAAAATAAGTATAATTTGTACGAGGCAGGTTTGTCCAATTAATACTATAGGTCTTATTTGTGAGGGTGGTAGAGTTGACTAGTTGAGTTAAATTATATAATGTAAATGTAATATTAGCAAAATTTATTTCGCTAAAAGAAACATTAACATAAACAAAGTTCTCAGATCTATTTTGTCTATTAGTCTGAGTTCCATTACCATAAGAGATCAAAGGATTAATTGTGTCTCTTGTTACCTTTCTTGTTTCAGTTGAACTTTCGTTTATTCCATCTATGGCTGTTGAATTAAAATAATAATTTCCATCAGAAGCAGGTGTATATGTAGTTGCTATTTCATTATAACCCGAAACAGAACCAATTAGACTTGTGGAATTATGGATGTCTATCTGAATACTTGCTGAGGGGTCAGTTGAATAAATATGCACAAGGATACTTTCTCCTCGAGGTAAATAAGATAAATCTGCAATTGTATCTGCTCTATAATCTATAAATGGATAAGTTGTATTTTTGAAAAATACTCTTGAAACACTGTTTATGTTTCCAAAGCTATCATTGCAATAAACAGTCCAAGTATTGCTTCCTTTTTTTGAAAGAACCACTGTCCAGTTAGTTCCAGAAGCAACGCTCGTTGAGTTCCAAATACCTGAATTATTAGAATACCAACATCTTGAAGGATTTGTTTCAATAATTGTGTAGTTTAAAAAAGAAACATTCAAATTATAAGTTAGATTAAGGGGGTAGGTTATGTTAATTATTGGGAGGGTTTTATCAATCAGAACAGTGTTATTTTGAGTAATGGACTCGTTTTCAGTTAAATCAAAAACACTATAAAACCAATAGTAGGTTCCGTCACTAAGGTTTACAACATTGCCAAGTAATGTATAAACAATAGTTTCATTAAATATAGTAGTAGTTTGATTAACTAAATTTGAAGAATTGTAAATATTAAGTGTAGCGTTTTTTATCCCAAGGCTGTCTGTTATATTCACTGTGAAGTTTGGATTAGTATTATAACGCGAATTATTTATTGGAGTTAAAAGCGTAAAATTAGAATTTGCATTTACAATACTCATAAAACTTATTGCAAGTACAAAAAAAACTAAGATCTTTCCTCTTTTCATAATATAATTTAATAGAAATCAATTTATAAATATAGTCTAAAATTAACTTATTCAATTCTTCTTCTATCAAGTTCATTTTGAACGATTGTCATTGTTTGAGAAGCAAAATACATTTCATCTCCAACACTTATTTTTTTTATATCCATTTTTTTAAGTCTTTTGAGTTCTTGTTTTGGAATTCCATCATGGTCTCCTAAAATAAAAACAGGATTTTTACCAATCTTTATATCTCTTATATCTTCTCCTCTTTTGTCTAGTATAAAGACTTCTTTTCCAGAATCCAGCATTTCATTTACAACATCAATAACTCCTTTCTTTTCAATAAAATAGCCAGGCATTACTTCATAATTCTGTCCCTGTTTATATTTATAGAGTATTTTTTTGATAAGCCCTGCAATATCTTTTTTTGAAATATCATGGTCAGAATCTTCTCCAAGTGCTTTTCCAGGAAACATTTCAATATGCTTTGGAGCATCAGGAGGCCCATTAAATAAAAGATGAAGTTTTACATTATTCCTTAGTTTATGTGAAATAAAAAAGCTCATTATGACTATCTGACACGCAATATCCATCCTTCCAGCTTTCATCAGGTCATCTCCAAAATTTCCTGTTGTTCTTGCTCTTTGCGAATAATAAATGAATTCTCTCATAGTTATATTAAGAAAAATGATTTTATAAATTATCTCTCTACCCAAAATATATTGGTTAATAACCCCCTTCCTTTTCTCTTGAAATATTAAAAAAATAAAAAAAAATAAAAATGTTTAGCTTCTTAATTTAGAATCTAGCTGGTTTATGTTTCTGAAAACAATCTCTACAATAAACTGGCTTGCCTTCTGTAGGTTTGAATGGAACTTCACATTCTTTCTTACATTCTGAGCAAACTGCTTTATGCATTTCTCTAGGTCCGTCGTTAAAGCTTCTTCTTGCTCCAAATCCGCCGCCTCCGCCGAATCCGCCTCCGCTTCTTCTTGGTCCGCTGCTATTAAAATTTCCCATTGTATTATTTATATCCTCCGTGCATTAATTCATATACAAGAACTCGTAAGCTAACTTTTTATTTTAAAATAGGGTTTTAATCGAATCTTAAAAAGACTAAAATTTCCTTTTTTGAGGAATTTTGGATTATCTTTATAGCCTTTATATGTAATAAAATTAAATATTGGACCATATATAAAGGTATGTTTAATCGGTTCTGTTCTTTACCTAAGCACTTAAACTCTTTCAACAAGTTGGCATCTTTTAAGTGTTAAATTCTCACTAGTTTCTATTCTATCTTGCCATATAAAAAGTCTTTCTGATTCTTTTGTCAAAGGACCAAATCTATTTTCACGTGGAATATGACTATAATCAAATGTAACAGGTCCAAATCTAAAAAAAGCAAGTGCTTCTGTTAGTCTTGGTGATTCTGGTTGATAATATTGAACTCCTACTCTGTCAGAAAGTCCTTGAACAAATATTTCTTCAGGCCTAAGTAACATCATCTTTTGCATTGAAGCATCATCATAATGTTTTAAGCTGAGTTCATTTTCTTTTTTAAAATAGTTTGCTTCAGCAGCACTTCTAAAAAATGTTTTTCCATCTTTATAAAAAACAATTCCAAACCTTGGAAATCTCTGTTTATTTCTTGAGTATAATCCTTCAAGTTTTCCTCCAGCATAATACTGGTCAGCTAAAAATACAATTCCATCATCACCAAGTAGAATATAACTTGAGTTTATTCCAGGGATAAGTTCCTTTGTAGCAGGTTTTACTTTTTCTTCAGACCCTTCTAGCTTTGCAACTAAATAGTCTAGCATTTGTTTCTTTTGTTGTCTTGATACCATAAAAATTAATCCAAAACTTCGTTTATAAAGCTGTTGTTTAATTCATAATAAATTGAGGCTTGGCAATAACACAATTCCCTTTCTCATTTAGTAAAGGGTCTATTCCATTATAAATTCCAATAAATCTTTCTTTAAAAAATACAGAAAACTGTTCAGAATTTGGAATTTTTCCAATAATGTCTTCTTTTGCTAGGGGTTTTCCATTAAGCAACATTTTAACACTTTCTTCTTTAACTTGAAGAGAAGTAACTAACTGTTTTACAATTTCAGCAGGAATAAGCATCTTTCGGAGGTTTTCTTCTTTTCCATTTTTATACTCTTCATATGCTTTTTGTATTTCCTCAAGTTTATGGCTTTGAGTCACTTTAAACAGTCCTGCCCTTGTTCTTCGAAGTTCAGTCATATGTGCCCCTCCAATTTTTTCTCCAAGGTCACTTATTAATTTTCTAATATAAGTTCCTGCCTGAACATCGCTTTCAAACTCAACAATTCTCCCATCTTTTTTAATTATCTTAAACTTATTTACAGTTCTTTCACGAAGGACTCTTTTAACCCTTGATTTAACAGGTGGTTTTTGCATTATTTTTCCAATAAAAAATTCCATTTCATCTTTTAATTTTTTTTCAGAAATATCTTTATGAAGCAGCATTTTTCCAACATAGACTTTGTCTTTTTTCATAAAATAATTTGAAAGTCTTGTTGCACGATTAAGTAAAACTGGTAAAACTCCTGTAACCATTGGGTCAAGGGTTCCAGTGTGTCCTGCTTTCTTTGCTCCAACTATCTTTCTGACTCTGTCAGCACAGACAAAACTAGTCATATCTGCAGATTTGTCTACATTTATTATAGAAAACTCTAAAAGTTCTATAATTGGTTTTTCTTGTTTCATATTAAAAAATAGAACTAATCGGTCTTATAAAAGTTATTGTATTACGAGAAAGTTTATAAATGGAATTAAATTTTTCAGATTCAAGAATGGCAGATTTAGAAAACATACAAATTGAAATGGAAAAAGTAAGAGTAGCTTCACCTGGGGAAGTTATACTTTTTGCAGGTCCAGATATGTTTCACACACATGTATTTCCTCGTGATAAACCTGTATTTAAAGCAGGATTATGTGTTTATTCAGGAATTTCTGAAGGTCAATACATTGAAATAAAAGGCAAACAACTAAAAAATGTATTAAAGCCAAATCATAATATTGAACTTGCAGTTATTGGATTTGAAGGAATGCATTGCTCTTTGATTCGTCCGTCTATTATTTCTAATCAAATGACTTTAGGTTTAAGAGATAAAGCTTATGTTGGACCAAAAGCAATATCTGAAGTTTTGAGAACAGAGGGTGAAGGTTATTTTGATAAATTCTTTGAAGAATACGTAGCAAGATACAGGGCATTAAAAGGATAGTCTGATTGTTCTTTTGCCATATAGTAATATTTAAAACATTTTGGATACTGCTGATTTTTATGACAGGATTATTTACTATTGAAAATAGCAGGCTTGCAGCACTGGCTCATGGGGATCCCAATGAAATCCATAAAACAGATAGGTTTGGAAAAATTATTGCTCCTGGCTTAATGCAACTTCAAGGATTTATTTCCATGGTTGGATGGAAAGAAGGGCATATGCTTGAAGTATTACTAAAAAAAGCAGTTGTTGTACCTAACCTTCAACTAGATTATTCTATTGAAAAAGACGGAAGTTATGTCCTTAGAGATAGAGATAATATTTATTCACAAGCAAGATTATTCCCTGCTAGTTCTATTCCTGATTTTTCAAGCAAGTCTAGTCCAATTCATTATTCATTTACTAAAGAAGACTTAACTCTAAATGACTCTGACTGGGAAAATTATAGTCAAATTCCAATTAGTTCTATTAAAAAAATAATGCCTCCTGCATCAGATTATATTTTATACCGTGCTGCTGCAGTTGGAGTTGGGGCAAATGCTCTTGTAAGACTTCTAAAAGAAAATCCAGATATTTCTCCTGATTTATTTTTTCCAGTTGTAAGAGAAAATGGGGAAAATGCATGTCTTGAAGAAAAATTATGTTTGTATATGGGAAGAAGTTCTGATTTCGAAACCTCCAATAAATTTTCACTTCAAGCAATTCCTCCGAGGCAAAGTCTTGACTCTAAAAGAGGAGTTGTTAGTTCAGTAATTGAATCATCAGGACTTTATGCACTTGATGTTTATCTGACTAAAATTCCCCTTAAAATTTTAAACCACATTTTAAAATAAAATTATTTTATTTGTCTTATTTAGAAAGCCATTCTTTTCTTTCATTTAAGGAAAACTTCTCTATTGAGTACCTTAACATAGTTCTAGGCATCTTTTTGTAATTCTCTTTTAAGAATTTTCTTAAGACTTCAATATCTCTTTTTCCAGCTTCGCGAAGCATCCAGCCAACAGATTTGTGTATTAAGTCATGTTTATCTGCTAAAAGAAGCTCAGATATTTTCAAAGTATCCTTTAAATCTTTTTGACGGATAAATGCAAGTGTTGATATTATTGAAATCCTTTTTTCCCATAAATTATTGGATTTGACAAGTTCATAAAGAATATCTCGGTTCTTGTCAAGTAAATAATTGCCGACAATATTCGGAGCAGAAATATCTACTAAATCCCAGTTATTAACATTGTTTTTAGCTGCATTTTTTAGATAAAATTCAAAGATTTGCTTTTTTGTTTTATTGTCTTTTTCCTCACATGCTTTTTCATATTTTATTATAAGTATAAATAAACCAATAACTCTTTTTTCATGATATTCTGAATCAAGCAGTTCCTGAATTTCATTCATATCTAAATCACTAAATTCCTTTGATATTTTTCTCTGACTCGGAACATTTATTCCTAGAAACTTATCACCTTCTCCATATTCTCCCTTTCCAGTTTTAAAAAATCTTCCACACAATTTTGCTTTCTCTGGATCTTCAGCTTGTTTTAGTACATTTTCTAATTTTTTGTTCATGATAATAAATTAATAATTGATTATTATAAATTTAACTGGAAATATAAAATATTTATTATAACTCAGAACTTATCTTCTAAATATTTTTTTTATACTTTTAACAATAGAAGGTTCGTGACCCAGTTTTTTTACATCCCTGAGTTTCCTAAGTTCTTTCATATTTTGTGTTGCAATATCAAAACTAATGATTGGCATATGGATATTTTTTAAAATAAACTTTTTTGCAACTGCTGGTTTTTGTTCTCCAATCTCTTTTAAAATAAGTCCAACTCCTTCCTGGATTTGCTTGTACTTATCATGAATAAACATTTCGCAAATCTTAAGTGAGAGCTCATGATGATTTTCTTTTATTAGTGGAATTGTAGACATTATTGCCATCCTCTTAAACCATATATCATTTGAATTGGCAAGGGCCATTATTTCATTTTCCAATTTTTTATTTCTAACTAAAATTTCTCCAATTATCTTAGAAGAAACACTGTCGACCTTGTCCCAGCTTTTAATATCTTTTAATTTTGGTTTTAAAAATCTCCAGGTGTCTAGGTCAAAATCCTCTTTATAGAGCTGCAGCGTATGCACTGCCAGAGTTCTTTCTTCATTATATCCTGAATTCCAGAATTTATTAAAAACTTTATAAAATTCTTTTAAATCATATTCTTCGTGAAGCCTATTTGCCAGAACTTTGAGTTCAGGAACTCTTGATTCATAAAAACTATGATATGACTTAATATATTTTTTAATATCTTCAAAAAACTGCTTGTCACTTAACTTTTTTAATTGCTTTTTTGATTTGTAAACCATCTTTTAGAATAATCTCGTTAAAACTTTTTCTTTATCACCTTTTTCTCTTTAGAACTCTTTACCTCCCTTTTTGGGATTTTTTGGATTGAAAGCTTTTTTCTACAGAATTTTGTGGTTTGACAGTATGTTTTTGCTCTTTTGCCTGTTCTTTAGCAATTTTTAATGTTTCATCTTTTGAAGCTTCTTCTTTCTCTTTTGCCTCTGCTGCTTTTTCTTTGTCTTCTACTTCACTAGGCTTTTCTTCTTTTACTTTTTTCTCTACCTTTGATTTTAATTTTTCTTCTCTAATTCTTGCAAATTTAACATGATCTGGAACATCAATTAATTCAACTCTTACAGTTTCATTATCGAATTTTATAGCTTTAACTTTGATGCTTGTAGGCGGTTTTCTCATTCCTCTAAATCTTAGTTCATTATTCAAAACCTGATCGATTTTTATTCTTCGAAGGTCTCTGTCATAAATCTTCATGTTTCTTACCATAAATTCCTTTAGAGCTTTAACAGCTTTTGTTGCTCTTTTATATTTAGGAACTTTAAGCCATTCCCTTCTAAGTGGGACAATGTATTCTCTTTCCAAAATCATTTTTGGTTCTTTTTGTTTAGTTTTTGATTTGTCTGCCATTTTTATCCTAGATGCTGTTTCCTTTGCTTTCTTGGTTTAACTTTAAGTTTAGTTCTTCTCCAATGTCTTTTAACATGAGTTACTGCTGAAGGATGTGATTTTTTACCTTTTCCTAGTTTTCTGAGGACTACCCAAACAGGAGCCCATCTAGTTCTCTTGTTATGTTTTGCAAGTTTTATTTTCTTTTGATAGCAATTTCTTCCAACTGGCATTTTACTTTACACTCTCCAATAATTCTTTTCCTTGTTTAGTAAGTGCTCTTCCAGCTCTTTTACCTGCTTCATGAGACTTCTCAAGAAGTCCTGCTTTTTCAGCTTGTTGAAGAATTGTTCTTATTATTTTTCCGCTTCCTTTCATAAATTTTTCAGGTTGCATTCCTCTGTTTTTAAGGCTTCCATATCTTGTCTTAAGCCTGTTTACTCCAACAACTCTATGAGTATATATTTGTCTTAGAACGCTTGCAGCTCTTTTATGCCAAAATTCAGGGTCTTGCGGAGGTCTTACCTTAGCGATTCCAGTTTTAACAAAGTAGCTCCATTCAGGTCGAGCAAATTCAGGCATTTCTTTAAGTAAGTTTGCAAGTTTAGCATTATACTCAATGGGTTGCATTCCATATACCGGTGATATTTTTGTTTCCATGTTGTATTATAATTAGGCCATGCTTTGCAGCATTAGATAGGTAAAACTTACCTTCAAACCTAAAAGCTAGTAATAAAATGAGTTTATAAACCTTTTTCTTTACTGTTATCTTTTCTTTCTTTTCTCCATTTCTTTAAAAATATGCTAAATCCCATTACTCGATATGTAAATTTTTTCCCAAGAAAACTAACAATTTCTTCTGCATATTTTTTTACATCTGCTTTATTTTCACGAGCGCTTTTGAGAACACTTATTTTAATGTTTTTAACTTCTCGACTTTCAAATCTTTTTTTTATTTCTTCCATAAACTCTTTTGTAAGTCCATTTTTCCCTAGCTGCATTTCCATTTGAGTTGTCATGTTGAATTTCTTTGAAATTTAATCAGACTGAAAATTTATTAAAATTTTCAGGATGTCAGGAATTTTTAATTCCTGAACACTCAAAATCCCGAAGGATTTTTTTGTTTCAAAAACTTTGTTATTAAAACCGAGAGTTTTCTACAGTTTTTGAATAAATATCTATAAAATTACTTGTTTTTATATGTTTACCTTACACTTAATTTATCACTTGGAATAGCCTGCAATATTTCGTCTTTTGAAATAGGAAAAGCATATTTATTTCTTATAATCTTGGAAATTTTTTCAGCAGCTTCAAGTTTTGAAAGGCTGCCTTGTTTAATCTCTGCGATTTTTTCTTGCTTTGTTGTTTTTGGAACTGCTTTTAACTTTCCATTTTGTATAACAAGTACTAATTCAGGTTTTACTTTTATTGTTTTTTTTGTTCCTTTGAGTCCAAAAGTTCCTGTTTTCATGCCTTTTTGTTTATAGACTTGGTTTCCTAAAAAAACATCAATTTCAACTAATCTTTTTCCAAGTTTCCATTGTTGTGAAAAACAAGCGCAGAATACTGCTGTTTCTTCTAAATCTGTTTTAGTGGGATTATCTGATTGAATAATCATAAAAGGGCTTCCAGGTGCAGTAGTATGCATTATAGTATAATTTGGTTTTAAAAAATTATCAAGTGCAGTTTCATTTTGTTCATCAGACTTTCCTCCAACAACTAGAACATTGTTTGATGTAAAGAACCATCTAAAATTTTCATATTTCCTGTCTAAGTTTGATAGTTTTTGCATGTGTTGAAATTTTATTTTTTGCAAAATTAGATCTAAAAATCCTTGATTTTTTGCATTAGAGATTAAAAGAAAGAGTGTTTTTAAGGGTTTCGAAGACAATTAAACAGTTTTTATTTTGCCCATTTATCAAGAGCATCTCTTAGTTCAATATGGTTTTTTGAATATTGTTTGAGTGAAATTCCCCTAAGACTTGCATCTAGTGCTTGTCTTACTGCAATTGCGCCCCTAAATGTTCCATTTGGATGAGCATGGATTCCTCCGCCAAATTGCATGACTAAATCATTTCCAAGATGTTTTATGAGGAAAGGAACATGTCCTGGATGAAGTCCTCCTGAACTTACTCCAAGTGTTGATTTTATTTTTCCCCAGTCCTGGCTAAGTCTGTGATGAGTTTCTTTTACTGTCTTTTTTTCAATTTCTTCATTTATTTCTTCTACTTCCTCTAGTTTGCCTTCAAGTTTTCCAACAACAGTTCCAATATGTAATGTATCAACTCCTATTAATCTGGATATGTCTGCAAGTACCATCATAGAAAGTCCATGTTTTGGATTTCTTGTAAATGCAGCATGCATTGCACGATGCGCATGAATCGCCATTTTAAAATCTCCTTCTCTAAGTGTTTGAAGTGCTCCAAAACCTTCAGTTACAACATCTACCATAACAAACTTGCCTCCAAGTTGTTCTACAAGTTCTGCTCGCCTCATCATTTCTTTTGTTTCAGCAGTAACATTAACAAGATATGCCTTTTTCTCTCCTGTCTGGTCCTCTGCCTTGTCTGCCATCTCAAGAGTTCTTGCAAGTCTTTCTTCAAATTTATTGAATTTTTGAGAACTTAGATTTTCATCATCTTTGACTAAATCACATCCGCCAAGCCATGCTTCATAAGCAACTTTTGCATGGTCTTTTGTTTTTAGGCCTAGCTTTGGTTTAACAATTGTTCCAACAAGAGGCCTGTCCTTTATCTTCATCATTTTTCTTATGCCTTCGATCCCATATTTAGGTCCTTCAAATGAATTTAGTAATTCTTTAGGAATCTTGATATCTTCAAGTCTTAAGTTTTTGACAATCTTCATTCCAAAAATATTTCCAGCAATAGAAGATAATATATTTGGAGCATTTCCGCCCTCAAACAATTCCCCTGGATAAGCAATCTTGACCCAGTTTCCATTAATAGAAAAGACCTTTGCTGCAAGGTTTCTCATATATTCTTTTTCAGTTGATACTTCATCCCAGGTTCCAGTGGAAGATTCAAGTGCAACATTTGCAGAAGCTTCTTTAACCGAAACCTTGTTAGGTTCAACTCTAAATAAACAGACCAAATCACTTTGTTTTGGTTTATATTTTAAATTTAAAAAATCTTCAGGTTTCATATTATTATTTATAAAATTAAATTTATTTCAAAATCTAGTAAACTAAATTTTTTCTATTGTTTCTTTTTCTTAACAGCTTTCTTAGTAGCCTTTTTCTTAGTTTTGCATCCGCATCCACATGTCATTTTTTATTCACCTCTTTTATTGTTTTTTGATTTATCTTTATACATCATATAGACAACCCACAGAGCAGATAAACTTGCGATAAAAAACATGAAATGTAAAACATTTGTAGAAGTGCTAAGATTAGCTAGTTTTGCATAATCATAAAAAACATAAATTGCAAATGTTAAAAATATTCCATAACCAAAGTTTTTCTTTTTCTTAAAAACAATAATTAGGCCCATGATTGCAATTATAGCCTCAATTATAATAGATACATATTGTAAATTTTCAATCACCATTTTTCCTCCTTTTTATTTATACTATTTGATTAAGAAAAAATCCTTTTTATAGTTTACTCTCGTTTAAGACAAGCCGGCAAATCCTTGCATTGTTTGTGATATTTTATGCATTCACAGCAAATCCCTCGTCTTTCGCAGTTTTCTTCCTCACAAGGACAATCCTGTTCGTTCTCCCACTGATTAACGCATTCACGTTTCATTTTAATCTTTGCAAATATTTCTCTGCCATTTCTCCTACAGTTTCATCAGTTCTGGCCTCTTTTAGAACTTTTATCACTTCAGGTTTATAAGTTCCAGCATTATGTCCTGCAAGTGCAAATGCTGCTCTATATCTTGCATAAGGATTAGAATCTTTAGCCATTACATTTGCTAAAATAGGTTTTGAGCCCCTTGGAATTTTACTTGCTTTTTCAAAGATACTTGCAGCAAGGTCGCGAACATTTCCATTAGAATCATTTAATAATTGCAGTGCTTGTTTTTGAATAGCTGCATCATTGCATACCTCAGGGATTCTAGCATCTACAAGTTCCCAGTTTTCTTCTCTTGCAGCCTGAATTATGTCTTCCATACCCATTATAGATTTGAAACCTTCATTCCATCCTTGCTATCATCAACTTTCCATCCTAACTTATTGAGCTTATCTCTGAGTTCGTCTGATTTCTTAAAATCCTTGTCTTTTCTTGCTTTTTCTCTTTCAAGAACCAGTTTTTTAACCTCTTCTGGAAGTTCAACTTTTTCTTTGATTAAACCAAGTCCAAGTACTTTATCAATTTGTTCTATTGTCTTTATTTTTCCTTCTGCTTTTTCATCTCGAACAAGTTTCCATAAAGTTGCAAGTGCTTCAGCAGTGTTTAAGTCATCATCCATTGCAGCTTCAAATTCCTTTAAGTATTTTTCATTGACTATTTTGGATTTTGAGTTATCTTCCGACAATAAACTTACTATTCTTTTAAGGCGTTCATAAGAATTTTTAGCAGCATCAAGAGTTTTTGTAGAAAAATCAACAGGTTTTCTGTAGTGATTTGATATAACAAAATATCTTATTACTTCTCCAGAATAATTTTTAAGTAAATCTCCAATTGTCTTAAAGTTTCCAAGACTTTTGCTCATCTTAACTTTTTCAACATTGACCATCCCATTATGAACCCAGTAATTAACAAATTTTTTGCCATATGCAGCTTCGCTCTGAGCAAGTTCATCTTCATGATGAGGAAATATTAAATCCTGTCCTCCTCCGTGAATATCTACTGGTAGTCCCAGTATTGATTCTGACATTGCACTGCATTCTATATGCCATCCAGGTCTTCCATCTCCCCAAGGGCTTTTCCAAAAAGGTTCTCCTGGTTTTGAAAATTTCCATAAAACAAAATCTTCTTTATTTTTCTTATCTTCATTAAGTCTCTTTCTTATTCCCGATCTTAAATCTTCAATATTCTGATGAGATAATTTTCCATAGTCCTTAAATTTAGAAATATCATAATAAACTCCATCATCTAAAATATAAGTATATCCTTTTTCTTCAAGTTTTTTGATAAGATTAATCATCTCCTTAATATACTCTGTAGCCTTGGGCTGTACATCTGGAGTATCAACACCTATTTTTGAATAGTCTTCAAGATGTGCCTTTAAATTCTTTTGAGTAAAAGCATTAATATCTTCTTTAAGTTCATTAGCCTTGTTTATAATCTTGTCATCAACATCTGTAACATTAGAAACAAATTTGACCTTGTATCCCGAAAATTTTAAATATTTACGAAGAACATCAAAAGTTATTTGTTGTCTTGCATGTCCTAAATGTGGGACACCATTTACAGTTGGACCACAAACATACATTCTAACTTCGCCTTTATTTACAGGCTTAAAAATATCTTTTTTCCTTGTAAGTGTATTATAAAGTTTTAATGCCATAATTAAATCAAACAAATATGCCTATAAAAATATTGTCTATTTTAACCTTACTTTACCTGAACATAGAAAGGTTCTGTTGCATAAGGAGTTCCATCTTCATTTGAAACTACTAATTGGAATCTAACTATGCATTTAGAAACATCATTAACACCTTGTTCTGGAACATTAAACATTATAATATCTGAATATTTTTGTCCGCTTGCAATATCTGCACTGCCAGTTTGTCCACCAGCAATCCATTTCAATGCTTTATCTTCAGTAGTTCCACATTTTGCTTTTACACCATCGTCTTGCACAACAACCTTCCATTTAAACTTCTGACTCATACCTTTATTTTGAATACCAAAGCTGATTCCAAATTGTTCTCCTTGCTTCATTGCAGCAAGTCCATTTGGAAGATTAATAACTGCTCTTGTATCTTCTTCAAATAACTTTGAGATTTCTCCTTTTACTTTATCATTCATTGTTTGAACATTACCAGTAGCTCCAGTAAAAATTGTTCTGATAAGTACAAGTCCTAAAATAAGCATACTCATAGCAAGAACTAGAATAACAATAGTACTCATTGAAAGTTCAATAGCTGCTTTTTTGTTCCTTACCATCTTTTTTATAATTGTTTTAATGAGTTCTCCCTTATAAATGTTTTCTTATCCTATTTTAAACAAACTTTTTAAAAAAAACTTAAGTAACCAGACATTTCCGAGTATAAGATTAATAAAAATCATTACAAGAATTATAACTCCAAATATTTTGAGTAAATCAAATATTCTGTCTACCCATGTTTTTCTTCTTCGAGCCTTGGGTTTTGAAAAAACATTTCCAATAACATCATTGATATCATCAGATATCTCTATTTTCATCTTTTCTTTATTTTCTTTTCTCTTCTTTTCCTCAATATCATCCATTGTTTTAAATGTCATGTTAAATTTGAATAATTATAATTATTTTAAGAATTAACTGAATTTAAACTTTATGGAAACTATCTAACACTTTGATAATTAATATTAGATAAATGCTTAGAAAGAACTATCTGCCATAACTGAATGTTTCCAACCCTAAATGCTCCTGCACAGCATAAAAGATAATATTCCCACATTCTTTTGAATCTATCATCATATTTTCCTCTGCCTTGTTTTTTTA
>Ga0247841_10006758_pt1 | contig 17455 bp, 16 predicted proteins | sample LaCruzMarch2015__2_FD_192410 | JGI IMG/M metagenome (GOLD analysis project Ga0247841, IMG submission 192410) | Freshwater microbial communities from meromictic Lake La Cruz, Castile-La Mancha, Spain - LaCruzMarch2015_18m | ecosystem: Environmental > Aquatic > Freshwater > Lake | place: Spain... | reverse complement strand
GAATTTCTGCGATTTGTAGCAGGAATGGGGCATCGACTGGCGAAATCCCCGTGCCTGCATGGCATCGGCGGTATTTTTCGAACGTTTGAGCAGGGATACGGTCGCCGGGATGAAGAGCGCCGTGAGTTTGTTCCGGTTTTTTATTAAACTCCCCCGGTCCAGTTCGAGACCACGGGATCTCTGGGCATCCATGATCTGCCGGGTATCATCGGAAAGAGACGTTGTAGACCGGAGAGCATACCCCAAAGAGAAAGTGAGCGTCGGCGGGATCCACATGCTTTTCAGGCTCCTCACAAAATCGTCATGCGACGTGGTCATGAGAAAGAGAAACGAGATTCCGACAAGGGCAAGGAGCCGGAACCCCATCGCTATGGCAAAAATCACTCCCGCCAGCGTGACTTCCGGATGGAGAAAGCCAATCTGCATGGAGAAATATACCGGCTCGGATGATACTTTTGAGAACAAACTATCAAGGACGATAACAAAGATAAAAAGCGGGGAAACCAGGGTGAGCCCGCGCAGGAATTTATGCGCCAGCCCGGAAGCGTAGGCGAGCAGGAGCTCAAAAAGAAATACCAGGACCAATACGGTCAATGAGCTGAACAGGAGCGCAACAACGCTTACGGCGAGGATCATCAGCAGTTTTGTCCTTGGGTCAAGGCGGTGTAAAAACGAATCCCCGGGACTAAACCGGAGGAGCGCCAGTCGTCGGAGTCTCTTTGACTTTTTCCCTTTTTCCGGTCGCTGCCCGTCAGGATCCACCCGGGTTTTCACCTTCCTTGAGGATCGTTACCTGGTTATCCTGGCACACTCCACAATCAGATCCAGGGGATTTCCGCTCATCGCTTTCAATACGACCACGGGAAATCTGGATGAACCGGTCCCCGCACGCCGCCCCGAATTCCTCGTCATGGGTCGCAACGATGACGGTTTTCCCTGCGGTGCACAAATCCCGGAGAAAGCCGGTGAATGCGCTCTTTAAGTCCCGGTCGAGACCGAACGTAGGTTCATCAAGGATGACGATCGGGGTGTCCATGGTAAGAATACTCGCAAGTGCAACCCGCTGTTTTTCCCCCCCTGAAAGACCGAGGGGGGGCGTGGAAGGATCGATATGGGCAAGGGAGCAACGGTGACGGATTGCATGAATAACCTTCTCGATCTCCTCCTGGGTCTTCCCCATGTTATGGGGACCGAATGCGAGTTCTTCAGTGATGGTGCTTTCGAAGAGCTGGTAATCTGCATGCTGGTTGAGGAGACCAACCGTGTGTGCCGTGGCAGCAACAGTCTTTTGGGCGAGAGGGTCAGTCCCGATATGCACGCTCCCGCGTTCCGGAAGAAGGAGACCATTGCAGTGTTTTAGGAGCGTCGTCTTTCCCGATCCATTCGCGCCGGTGATGACCGTAAGTTCCCCGGGATAGAAATCAAGGGTAATCCCTTCGAGAGCGGTTTTTTTGGCACCCGGGTACCGGTAATACACGTCCCGGATCGAGAGTGAGGGAACGGGAGTCTGCCCGTATGAAGGAACAGCGGCACTCTCCGGGAGATGTGCTCGTGCAGACGACACTGCGGTACTGGATGAAATATTTTCATTGAACGGGGAACTTTCCTTGCGGGAGAATGTGCCGGGCTGACCCGGCTTCCCGTCGGATATGATCGTTCCTGCCTGCATGACCACCAGGCGGTCGGTAATCGGGAGCAGGCTAGCAGTCCGGTGCTCAAAAATGATGATGGTCGTTCCGAGACCTGACTTGAGTTCCCGGAGGAGTTCTGCGAGATTCCGTGCAGCGGATGCATCGATACCGGAAAAAGGTTCGTCCATAACGAGAAGCGAGGGCTGTACCGCTATAACCGAGGCGATTGCCACACGCTGCCGTTCGCCCCATGACAGGTCATTGAGGTGCCTTCCTGCGAGGTGTTCGATATGAAGGAGACAAACCGCCTGGTCCATCCGTGTCCGGATCTCCTGCTCCGGGAGGTTCTGGATTTCAAGCCCGAACGCGATCTCGCTCTCGACATCCCCCGTAATCAGCTGGTACCCGGGATCCTGGAAGATCATCCCGACATGCACAGCAAACTCCGGGGTATCATACTCCCGGGTATTCATCCCGTGGACGATGACCGTTCCTTCCATGGTTCCTTTCGTTGCATGGGGGATGAGACCATTCAGGCAACGGGCAAGAGTGGATTTCCCGGAACCGCTCTGCCCGGTAATTACCGTGAATTCACCGGGCTGGATGGTAAGGTTGACGTGACTGAGAGCAGTCACGCTCCTTCCGGACAGGGTTCTCGGGTACCGGAACGAGAGATCCCGTATGGTAACGGCAGGATCATGCCTCGTCACGCGTTATCACTCCGGATTTTAAAAGGCGACTCAGGACCAGGGCTGCAATAATCCCCCCGATGCCCCCGAAGATGAAATGGGATATGGACGCGGCACCGATCCCGATAACGATGAAGACCGCAGGAATCCCGAGAAACGTCTGGAGGGCAAAGTTCACCACCATCTTTGCAAGGTTGCCCGCCGCCCCCGCCACAAACCCGGCAGCCGGGTGATCCAGCCGGTAGAAGAAGAGGAGCCCGACAAGATCGATCATGGTACCCAGCGCGAGATAAATAATGAGGTTGAAGATATGCAGGGTATTTAACCCGAAGAGCGTGGCGAGAATTCCTGAAACAAAACCGATATAGGTTCCTGCTCCCGGCTTCTTCACGATCCCGACGCCGATGATGACCGGGACTACCCAGTAGATCCCGGTGTGCCCGGGAATTTTTAAGGGAAGGGAGAAGGTTGTGTTCAAAACAACGATAAGTGCAGCGCAGAGCGAGAGAAGGGCAATCTCGTACAATGAAAAATACGGTTTTTTAATTGCCATGTTAGCTCATCCTCACGAATTCTGTCCGGACCCTCAGGGCAAATCCATCCGGCTGGGGGCGATCCACTGCGACCAGGAGGAGCAGGGCATTGCCCGGATCGCCACCGGTGGCAGTAACGTACAACGATCCGTTCTGGTCTGTCGTTTCCGTAACCGCTCCCATCCGTTTTGAAAGACTGGGCGTGATATGGAGGGAACCCTGACCGCTTTGCGGGGAGTTAAACCATAAGGTGCGGGTCGTGGAAGTCAGATCGTCGGAATCCGCCAGCAGGTTGTTGGAGATGGCAATCCTGTACTGGTGGGAACCTGATATGACAAGCGGGGTTGCCGCCGGCATGGACGACCCTCCCGTCGCATTTCCCATTACTACAAAACCGCAATTGTTGTACCCCACCTGACGGTTTGTCCGTGTCGGGATCGTACCGGTTGTCAAGCCATACACGTGAAACACCGCTCTGCCAGAGAGGTCAGTAAAATTGTACGTCAGCCGGACGGATCCGATTCTCTTCACGTTGGGATCCCCGCTGACCGGTGTTGCGTTCAGGTCGATGAACATCAGGTACCAGGTCTCATTATCGAGGACGTCCTTTCCCGGGTATATCCCCAGGGGATCGTAACTGGGACGCCAGGATTGCGGACCGTACTGGAACCCGGCTTTCGTCACAACCTGATCGATGAGGATTCCCGGGGTCGGCATCGTAGTACTCTGGGGGAATAGTACTTCGCCAAACGTACCCAATGCAACCATTCCTCCCAGGAAACACCCGAGTAGTACAAACGCAAGTCCAACCCGGGTACGAAACTCCATTTCAATCCCGTTTGTCTTCCATTAAGGTGTCAGCATCTTCCTTGACGAAAATTACGGTCTTCCCGCAGACAGGACTGGGGCGGGGTGGTTTTTCAGGTCGGAAGACGACGGTTCCGGAAGAGAACTTCTTACCATTCAGAGACCAGACTTCGTCAATACCTTCCGTAAAAAGTCTTTCCACAGAACAGGATCCGAGGATCTTCCGGATATCTCCTTTCTGGAGGTACCGCCCGTCATTTTTCGCAAAGGCAAGCCCAAGACCCGCCATGGCACCGATCACGCCATCCTCAGTACCGCCAAGCCCTTTGAGCCGGATGTGCAGGTTTTTCGCAAGGGTGCGTGCCCGCTCCTGGTTGAGGACGGTGCATTTTGCGTCCTGACCGTATACAACAAGAGAAGGGCTGATCTGGCTCTCGGATGCTACGGCAAGACCGGGATCGCTGCCCTCCAGAAAATCCCCGAGCATGACTTCTTCCGCCGTAGAAAAGAGACGATCCATCGCCTCGTCCCCGTCAGCCTCCACGTGAATGACGGCATTGCTGTTATGCGACGTATAGGGAATATCGGGGTGCACATACAACTGGTGACGGGTGACCCCGAAGACCGGATAGTCTGCGGCAACGGCATCGGCAATCATCCGTGCCAGTTTTCCGGTCCCCCGGGGACCCGTGAGGGTATCGGTATCGTCAATACTGATATAGATCGTTTCAGTCATCTCCCAATACAATGGGTGAGACTGCAATTATAGTTTTTTTAAATTGATCGTCGGTTAACTCTATTGCGTTGACAAAACAAAACCGGGTCAAAAATGGTTGGATTAACGTGTAAGGAGCGGGATTCTCTTTTTACCCGGGTTCCTTTCCGGAGGGATTCTCTCTCCGGTTCAGTTCTCTGCATGAAGGAGGGAAATTATGGCTCGTCATGAGATCTCGTGGGTAACAGTGTTTTCAGTGCATCATGGTGAATGGGAGCTGCCGCCCCAAGACTCCCGTATTACGACTATTCCTCCCCTCGTATGGGGGTCGGCGCGACGCCGTACCGGGTCGTGCCTGGGTAAGGCGGTTCGAAGAAGAGACAGGGCTCAAGGACTTACTTTCCTGCAATGATATACCCTGGGAAAAATCCAATTTGAGTTTCCCTTGTATACCGCGAAGAGGCGGTACTTTATTCACTTTGGAAGATTATGACCCAGCCTGCGGAACCTGGTTTCCCGTACCCGGAACCTCCTTCCCGCCGAATCCTTCGTGAAAAAGCGTCCGGGTGAAATTGATCATATCGTGAAATTCCCCGGGATCCGGTGTGTCTTTCGCAAATCCCACCGTTCTGCAACGGTCCAGTATCCCTCGGATCTTCCCGTTATTTCCTGGACAGGAACCAAGGAGACGTTCCAGTTCTCCGCTCGTCAATTCCTCGCCACGACTCATCTCGTGCGAGAGAAAGATCCGTATCGCCCTGCCGGTTTTCCGGTACGATTCCGGATAGTTCCCCCTGGCGGCATCCAATTCAGCCTCATCCAGAAGGTGCAACGCGATCTCCCGGGGGTTTTTTATAGGTTCCGGTTCAGGACCCCTGTCATTGGTGAGGGGAAGATCGCGGGGGCGGAACCGGGCAAGATACCAGATCCCGCCTGAGATGAGAAGAACACAAACGAGGGCAATAGCCGGAACGGCAAATGCGGGGAGATCATCCGGATTGTCCCCTTCAACGGAAGTGATCGTCCCATTCACTATCGCCGCTTTTACATGGAGAATACGATGTTGGGAATCCGAGTAGGTAAGATCGACGGTTTCCCGGTCAGGAGTCATATTGATCCGGGTCTGGGTGCGAACAAATCCCTTTTCTGCAATCCTCGTCCCGTATTCCTGGTACGTCGTATTGGAGAGAAGCGCTCCTGGCAGGGGAATAGGAACATCGGATGATTCTTCGGCAAACAAAACATGGGTTCCCAAAACCTCACCGGTAATGCCCACGTTCTTTGTCCCGGACGAATACGTCATAACAAAACTCCCGGAACTGTTCGAAACCGGGATAACATCGGTTTTTCCGGGAGCAAAACCGGCTCCGGTTAATGAACGGTTCATGGATGCCACGAGAGGATCTACAAGGATGTATCCCAATAGTTCATTTTCTTCATCTCCCGATCGCGCATTTTCAGATTGGTTGCTCTCGTTAGCCAACTGGTTTTTCAGTGCTGAAGCATCCTGCGGCATCTGGTTATTCTGGAGTGCCGCACCGGGGCTCTCCCGTTGCGGATTTCCGGTGGTGGGGACGGGACCAGCAGAGGCAAAACCAGCAGAAGATGTCCCTGTCCCCGTTATTGCCATATCGGTGCTGACCAGGGTTTCCTGGTTCGCAGGAGTATCTTCCCTGCTGGTGACGAAATGGACTCCTATTCCTCCCAAGGTCGAAGTTCTCCCGCCATTATCATCGTAACTGAACGCAATCGTAAGGAGAAAATCTGCCGGTGCATCCGATTTCCCGGCAGAGAGTGAAACGGTGCGCGTTTCAGTGAACGCAGAGAATGCCCGTGTCTGTATGCTCGCTCCGCGAGATCCGGATCCGGCATTTCCGGAATTCACCGGGATCATGGTTTGTTTCAGTGTCCCGGTGACATCGTGGTTATACGTGCTTACAATGGTGAGGGGAATAACGGCTTCTTCACCGGTCAGGATATAATACTCGCTCTGGGGCGTCGAGAGGGTGACATGTGCAGCACTGACTACCGGTATACTAAAAAAAATGATGAAAAAAAGTATCGCGACAAATTTCATATGCCTTTTTCCTTTTAGTTCGTATGCCCTGGCGCTGACCTGTTCCGGTATGCACGGTCGCAAAGAACACGCCAGCCACACGAATACCCCCGGGGCAAAAACTGTTCATTCATTGGTACACGGGTTACTTTTGTCGCCTCATCCCGGTACGTGCACCGGAATTTCCTGACTTTATCGTACAAAATACCGGTTTACCTGATGGAGCAGGAAAGCCGTCGTCTCCGGGTGTTCTTCCGGCGCAATCTCCCGTTACCGGAAGAACGCACCCCCGGTTACCGGTCCTGAAGATCTTCATGGTTAACTGGATTGATACTCTTCATCATGGGGATATATTTACTAACTCTCAAATAAAAAATGTTATCCAGTCAGTTTACTGAATAGGAATGAGTTAACTATTATAGGTTAACGGAATACCGGGGCATTCTTCATGATCGATCAGAAACCAGAATCTCATTGCACGAATGTATGGATACCCGTAGCATTCGTTTTTTTTCTCACGATATGCTGCATCCTGCCCGCAGCGGCAGGTGATTACCCTCCTGCACGGGGGATATTCCCGGGAAAAAGCAGTATCAGTAATCTTGCCTTTGCGAACCAGCCAACCGGGTATTATTATTTCAAGTTCAACCAGACCAACGGAGGAGGGATCAATGCCCTCCATATTGCAGGGAGTTCAACAGCTCCGCCGAACTTTGGTGATGTTACTACCACTACGTCCCAGTCCGGTACCTTTTATATCACCAATACGGGCGGCAGAGCATACGACGACGATATTATTCTCCTCGTGGCAGTGAAGGGTTCTATCCCCGACAATTACGCAATCCACATAAAATCCAGCGGGTATTCCTGGATACCGAGCGGTGTGATGGGTGCTCAACCGGCGTTGTCCCAGATAACATACCATCCAAATGTCGTAGACGAGACGTTTACCAAGTCACAGTTTGTCTATGGATCGCAGACCTGGAAACCTGCCGGGAATAACCTCCCGGCGGATTACCCGCTGTATTACGGGCAGGATATGACCGACACCACCAACCTGTGGAAACTGATGTTCGTCGATCTCAAGGCAGGGAATCTCGGCTCGAACGGAGCTCTCGATATTACCACCCTTGAAAATTATGGTGCGGTAAAAGTTGAATATACGATTGAAAACCTCGATAAGGTTACCACGTTCAATACGTACGCCTGGAGTGACAACGCCCCCCAGGGGCATGGTATTTCATGGACAAACGGGCTCACGTCGGTAGGGAATGTACCTTCCATGGTCAGCGGGTATACGGTTCTGGGTCCGGATTATGCCGACCGCGCATCAGAGTTCCCGACCGCTGTGGGAAGTCTCCCGGTATTCAATCCACCGGACACAAATTTTACGGCGAATGTGACCTCGGGGGCAGTCCCGCTCACCGTGCAGTTCAATGATACTACTACCCGGTCGGTCGAGAGCTGGTTCTGGGATTTTGGTGAGGGGAGCAGCTCAACCGAAAAGAACCCGTTACATACGTACACAAACGCGGGTACCTATACAGTCTCCCTGACTGCTGCGACCCACCAGGGTAAAACAGCCACGAAGACCCAATCCAATTACATAACGGTCACGTCTTCATCCGGGGGCGGTTTGCCGGGTACTTCAGGAGGGGATAGCGGGGGCAGCGATAGCAGCAGTCCGGTCACCGGTTCAGGTTCCTACCGGGTCAATTTTACCGCTGACCTGACAACCGGTGTTCCCCCGCTTACGGTCCAGTTCCGCGATACCTCGACGATTAAAAATATTTCACACTGGGCATGGGACTTTTCCGGGGACAATGTTCCGGACAGTGGAGATCAGAACCCTGCGTTCGTTTTTTATAAGATGGGGAATTACTCCGTGAACCTGACCGTGACTACTTCGGCGGGAAAGGTGTTCAATCTCTCCCTCCCGGCGTATATACGGGTAACCGAAACACCGGCTCCTGAAGGGGACGGCTGGATCTCCTCAGACCAGTATGATGCCGGGCAGGGTTCAACCGGAGCCAATCAACAACAAACCGTTACACCGGTCCGGACGACGATAATTACCTCCACAACACCGGGAACAGGCGGCTATTCTCCCGTCGGGACGAAAGTAGCCGGGATCCTGCTTGATGTCGTCATCGTTGTCGGTGTTATCGGAGTCGGGGTGATCCTGTGGAAGAAGATGTGAATGCGTCCCCCACGCTGGGGAGTTTCATCCCCGCCAGGAACCGGATGGGTGCACGAGCCCGTCGGGCAGGGAACCGTGAGATGAATAATCGGGAGTATGTATGGAACCTTTTGCAATTACGACAATAACCGTCCTTCCCGGGCGGGCTAAGGACGGGACGATTGAATCATTTAAAGAGATCACGATTCATGCCGGAGACATGGTCTCGATTGTCGGTCCGACCGGCTCCGGGAAGACCGCGTTTATCAATGACATAGAAGTCTTTGCATGTGAAGATACCGTGACCAGACGGACGATCCTTGTCAATGGGGAAGTCCCCCCCGATGAAATGGTGCGGGACCCGGCGCGGAAACCTATTGCCCTCATCACCCAGAATACCAAGTGTCTGGCGGACCTTACGGTTCAGGAATTTTTAGAGATGCATGTGAAAGCCCGCAGGATCCCGGACGAGTCCCGCACCGCAGGCACGATCACGCTCGCAAACGAGTTCACCGGGGAGAAGATTACCGCACAGATGCGCATGACCTCACTCTCCGGGGGACAGACCCGTTCGCTTTTAATCGCTGATGCCATTTTTATTTCCAGTGCCCCGATTATCCTTCTCGATGAAGTGGAAAGCGGGGGGATCTTCAAGGAAAATGTGATTGCCTCCCTGAAAAGCAACAACAAAGCGGTTCTTTTTGTCACGCACGATCCACTTCTCGCACTCCTTTCGGACCGTCGTATCGTCATGCGGAACGGTGCGGTAGAAACGATCCTCACCCCGGATGGGCGTGAGAAGAAGATCCTCGCCCGGATCTCTGAAATGGACGGGTTTTTTTCCCGGATGCGGGAGAAGATCCGTGCAGGGGAACTCCTGGACGGGGAGGTGCCGCCATCATGAAACTCATCATCTTTGCCGGTCCCCCGAGTGCCGGGAAGACTGCGGTGATCCGCCAGATCATCCGGCAGCTCGCCGGGGAGTATGCCATCGCGTTTCTCAAGATCGATGTCGTGCGGGCGTTTGAAGACGAGGAGTTGTCAGCAGAGTTCGGGATCCCCACCCGGAAGGTCTACTCCGGGGATGTCTGCCCGGACCATACCGGGATCCTGGTGCTCCGCGATGCCATCTCGTGGGCGGAGGATCTCGGTGCCGGTATCCTGATTGTCGAGAGTGCCGGGCTTTGTCTCCGCTGTACACCCTATACTACGCAGGCACTTGGCGTTGTCGTTCTGTCTGCGGTCAGCGGGACGAACAGTCCTCTCAAGATGGCGCCGATGATTGCCCTTGCCGATATTGCGGTTGTCACCAAGGTTGACCTGATCTCGCAGGCAGAGAAAGAAGTATTCCGGGAACGGGTACGGGAAGTGGCTCCGTCGGTTGATATTATTGAGACGAATGCGGTGCACGGTACCGGACTCAGGTTCCTGATGAAGGCGATACGGGCAGGTCCCGATATTACCGCCCCGGATGAAATTGTCCTCCGGGGTATGCCGCCCCTGGGAGTGTGTACTATCTGCGTCGGGAAGAAGGAGATCGGGTGGCAACACCATTACGGGATCTTAAAGAGCCTTGACAGCGCCGACGATCTCTACCGGGGAGAGTGAAGGTTCATGGTATGGGAGCCGCCCGGTCGGAACTGCGGTGCATGCGGGGTTGCAGAGTGCAGCAGTTTTCTCGCCATCGCACGGCAGGGAAAAAAGGATCTCCGGGACTGCCCGTACTACCCGCGCCAGTCCTGTGCAGACCGGGTGCTGACCCCACCCGTTTCTCCGGACGTTGATATATCCGGGTTCGATTATGATTTTGTCGTGAAACCGTTCCCTTCCGAACCTTCCGCCCGCCGGTTTATCCAGCCGCTCCGGGTCGATCTCATCGAGCGGTGGGAGATAGTGCCCGGAGATATTATCCGGGGACGCCCGGTCGAACCCAGCTGCCCAATCCAGCACGTGCTCCGGGTCCTGTCGGTGGATCCGGTGACCGGGATCCTAGCCTGCCATACAGTCGGACCGGCTGTTGGCAGAAAGAGCCCGAAGGTTCATGACATACGGGCGTACCATGAGATCGCGTTCGAAGGAGTCGCCGAGACCGTACGGAATGAACCCATGATGGGATTCCGACAGCGGTTCCTTCCCGCAAACTGCATGCGCCAGATGGTCCATTCGGGCGTTATCCAGCGGATACTGAAGAAATCGTTCGGAACGCATGTACGGATCGAGGAGATCCAGATGCACGGGAAACGCGAGAAATTAAAGGATGTGACGATCCGGCCCGGTGATGCAGTTTCGATCCGGGAGTCCTCCGGTTCCCGTAAGACGGTCGTCATTGATGGTATCGAGGTTAAAACGAACGAGGGAGTCGTCTTTGAACGATCACATAAAGATGGTGATGGCGGACACCGGGGTGACGGGTCGGGAAAAGGACACCGTCACCGCCATGATCAGGGCGGGCAGCGGCATGACGAGGATGAATGACCAGTTCATATGCCTGTTGAGGCAGGACCGGTTCCTGTGTGCCCGGGCACCCGGCAGTATTGTTTTTTGTGCCGGTAATTGTTCATGAGTAAACAATAAATATTTAATTTTGATGAATGATAAACGAGATTCATTAAATATATATAGCTCTGAAACCAATGAGAGTGGTGATGACGCATTCCCCGGCAAGGAATCCTGTCCTGGAGCTATGTCAAAGGTGATCATAAAACAGGAGTCCAGCTGGACGGGTATGCGTTGTCAAAACGCCAGACGCACAGACACCCGTGGCAACGATGACTGCCCGAAGAATATCATCTCACGCTGATACGCACGACCCCAGCCAGAACTTCAAGTTACGGGCAGAATCAGTTGCCGCACACCATAATGCATTGCCAACAAGAACCTGTCCGAAATGTGGATCCCCTTTTCACGGATATTCTCCTGAGGTACGTCCGTGTTCGGAAGTATGCCCGGACTGCAGGAAACAGTATGTCTGGAATTGTACAGAATGTAAAAAGCCGTACCGGACCGATGCGAATGCCAGATCCGGGAGGATGTGCCCACCATCTTATTACAGCGTGCATGACGATGATGGGGACTAATCCTCCTTCACAAAATTTTCACAAACGGGTACATCCCGTCGAGGATTTTGTTCATTTCATATACGTTGGACCGGCCCGGCAGAACAGCGTAAAAACAGAATTGCAAAGGTGGATTCCTGGATAAGAAGAAATCCGGTATATGAAATGCCAGCGGTTCCGGAGAGGTTCTCACCCGGTTGTGCCGGCAGATGATCATAATAACCTGAAACTCGCAGATAGACATACCATCATGCCATCCCCATTCCCGAACCCTGTCCCACCCTATCCCGGCTGGATACGCCGGGAGTACCGGCTCTCCCACCCGGTAACGCACGATGATATCGCAGCTTTTTTAGGGAACGAGGAACTCTACGTGCGGGAGACAGCAGCCGGCCCGGTGAACATCATTCACAAATACGGGCTTATCGAACTCCATTGCATCGTCGGAGAACCAAAAATCGAGATCTGGTTTGCCCCAGACGGCGGGGCGTATCCATCAGAATATCTGGATGCTCTTCTTGCGACCCGTTTTTAATTGGGACGTATCCTCTAAAAAAAACAAGGAAAAGTTTTTTTAATCGGTTCCGACCATCACTTCGGAGGCTTTGACGATTGCATAGACCTTCGATCCTTCCTTCAGTTTCAGGGATTCCGCAGAATGGGTAGTGATGGAAGAGACCATCTCGAGGCTACCGCCAATGGTAATTACGACTTCGGTGCTTACAGGACCCTTCTTGATCGATTTGACGGTGCCTGGTATCTGGTTTCGTGCACTGATCTTCATGTTTTTCACCATGTCTTACTATATGGGCACTCTATAAAAGGGTAACTCAAATCTGTTCGTTGTCGGCAGACAGCGAAGTATTTACGAGATAAACGGAGGTGATCCGCAGTTACCGTATCGGAACTGAAAAAGTCAGGTGTGTTTATGGATATTCTGGGGGTAACAATTTTTACATCACGGAATATCGCGTTTTTTTCTGGTTATTGCTCATCCATTTTGTTGATATCGACAATCATGGGAACGGTATCGCCATCGCCTTTTCCTAGGGGAATAAATCCCCGGGGGTTTTCATAATTTGATGAAGAGCCAAAAGTTTTATCTCATTTGCCTGCATGTGCCCAGACTATGGGCAAATGCAGCTGGATTGACACATACCTAATATCTGTTTAAGTGGGTTCTTTCCCTGGTTCTGACAAGAGAGTTGCCGCAAGAGAACAGTTGAATATCCCGGAAAAATGCAATAGAACACGGGCAACTAAGGATAAATAATCCCCAGACTCACTTGCAACGCCGTGTCAATTTCTTTTATCTTCGCAGTAGACAAACAACCTGCCTGGCTGACCAATCGATCTTGGTTAACGGTAAGAAGTTGCTCAAGCAGGACCGTACTATCCTGTGGTAGACCACTTTCAAATGCAGATATCTCTACATGGAAAGGATAAGCCCCCTTCTTTCTGGACGTTATCGCTGCTATTATGGTTGTGGAAGAATAGGCATTACCGGTGTCATTTTGAATGATTAGAGCAGGTCTTCGCCCACCTTGTTCACTCCCTCTGGGAGTTCCAAAATCTACCCACCAAATGTCGCCACGTAGTATACGCATCTATTCCTCCCAAAGCGTCCACACCTCCAATGCTAAGGGAAGAGAATCTCCTGCCAACAGACTGTTTTCCCGAGCCATCGATTTATAGCAGTCTTTCAATTTTTCGAGCCGTGCTGCTTCCCGATCCGGTTGAATTTTAACATATGGTCCAGTTAATGGAATCGGTTTAGAGGAAGGCAACGAAACAATTTCAGCCACAATAAAGCCCCCGGTAGTCATTGCAACGGATACACCAGAGGTGGTGATATTTGTTCTCTGATATCCCGATGCAAGACCGGCAGTTGTCAATGGCTTATTATTGGTGGTTGTTTCCATTTCATTCATCTAGCTACCTCTCCAATTTCTTGTAGTATCCATCCTTGGTAGATGACGCGTTCCATAACCTGATCAATCGGTTTTTGCATGCCGGGTGCAGTTGCATTCATTTTGAGGAGGAACTTGTCCGTTATGTAAATGTGTTGCACTAGTGTACCATTGTTTAATGATTCGATCGCAGCTCTCTCGTAACGAACAACCTTGTTATCATCTGTTCCTAAATCTTGTTCTGCACTTACAGGACTCGTTAGATGCAACCAGCTTTCGTATTCCTTATACAAAACCCACATCAACTCTTCGACTTCATGTGATGGAGCAATGATGTCCAGCCCGATCTCATTCGTGGCTTCTGAACGACCAATCAGATAATTATGTGTGGGGAGTTCTTGAGTAAGCTGTCTTACTATTTGATTTATCTTTGCCTCGTCATTTGAGTGATATAACAGCAGACGTCTTGCAAGGGAGCTGTTTTGTTCCCTGGCTCTATATACTGCTCCTAATGCCAGAGGGTGAACCTTATCCGCTAATATTTTCAGGACTTCGACCATAGACTCACCGGTCTGCAAGCCAATTTCTTTCCGAGCCAGATCGAGAAAACCGATCATATCCTCTACGCTGACTGTTAACAATGAAACCTTCCCCGATTGATCAGATCCTGGAGCTGGTGGATTGAACGGTGATGCAACTGAGGGATCAATAGGACTCAAAAACCCGCGTTTACCCATCACAATCTCATCGGCACCTAACGCGATTAATGTTCCACAGCTTAAAGAACGAAATGGTATTAACACTTTTAATTTGCTGCAATATTGTCGAAGAAGATTTACAAGACCCCACCCAGTTATTGAATCTCCACCGGGGGTATATATGAGCAAGGCTAGGTTTTCGGTTGATCCTATACGGGATAGATGCTCTGAAATCAAAGGAAGAATATCTGGAGCGATTCTTGTTTCCATACCCTGACGATCTCCGGTAACCAGCGTCAGGACTCTCGCTGATAGTTTTTCCTCAAGTTGGGCGATAAGTTCTTTTCGCTCTTTTACCGTCAAGATGACTCTCCTTCCCTGCATGGATAACTATATCGTATTATGTTAACCTGTTGCCGGCTCTTATATTTTACCAGTCCCCTATCTGCTGTCGGACCCCAACAATTAGCCAAAAGACAGATGCAAATCTTTGACTCAACATCCTCTTCGGTTGATCTTTATCTTTCTATGTGAATCTGATTTTCCTCCCTCAATGTAGCGGTGAATGACCACTCAACATCCTAGCTTATTTCTCTTTAATCTCAAGTGATACATGATTTTATTTGAGACTCATGATGCACGCGTCTGAGATTCCTAAATGGGGAACGGCTGCGAAGTACCAGAATTGGACAAGACAAGTATTCTTACCATTCCAAAAAAATAAAACAAAATACTTTACAGATTAACGACAAAATACATCCTGCGTATGTATGTATGGAGTGGCTCTCGTATCCCGATTGTTCCGGGGATTCTTAATTCCGGGGAGTCTTTAACTGCAAGAGGACATATTTCGCCATCAGGTAGCATTTCATCACATAAAAAAACGAACATGAACAGGTTCAGGTTCGCACCCAAAGGCATGGAAAACACGAAAGCGTTTTTCATAGGAACTGCCGATGAACCGACGTCGTCACAAACATACAGTATGAAAACAGCGGTAGCCGTTTTCATAAGAACTGCCGATGAACCGACGTCGTCACAAACATACAGTATGAAAACAGCGGTAGCCGTTTTCATAAGAACCTCCGATGAGCTGATGATGGCACAAACAAACAGCATGAAAACGGCGGTAGCCGTTTTCATAGGAAACCGGAGATTTTTATTTCAAAGGAATGCCTCCCGACATCCAACATGGGTGACCCCATGAACCCTGGAAAATACCGGTTTCCGGTGAAGTTCGGATTCATCATTATCCTCGTGACATGCATGGTTGTTCCGGTAATGGCTGACCTCACCAGTACCCCATCGCCAACATTCCTGCATGATCGTAACAACACGGGTCAATCCCCTTCCACAAACCCACCGGTTCATACCCCGGATTGGATTGGTCATGGGGGTACAACGCGTGGCTATTTCGTATACCTTTCTCCGGTTTATGGATCAGAAGGAACCATCTATACAGGAAATTATGATAAAAATCTCACTACTTCCACCAACCTGCCGCCCATTGCAGCATTCACGGCAGATGTGACGAATGGGATAACACCGTTCGCAGTCCGGTTCACCGATACTTCAACCGGTTCTCCGGCATCATGGGCATGGAACTTCGGTGACGGCACAACTTCACCCAGCCAGAACCCGGTCCATACCTACACGTCAACAGGATGCTACACGGTACATCTTACTGCCACCAATACGGGGGGCAGTAATACAACGATCAAAGACGGGTACATCACGGTGACTGCCCCTCCAACCACAACCCCGCGAGTAACCTTTCGTGCCTCGCCAGGAAGCGGTAAAGTACCCCTGACGGTCCGGTTCCACGATACTTCGACACAGTCACCAACAGCCTGGCTCTGGGATTTTGGGGACGGTAACACTTCAACCAGCCAGAACCCGACATATACCTACCTCCAACCAGGGAACTATACGGTCACCCTGGCTGCGAAAAACGAGTATGGCAGTTCCCGTTTGGCACTGGATACTCTCATTACGGTGTATGCAAAAGCAATCAAGCCGGGTCCGGGTTTCGCTGAAAATGTAAGTTCCGGGGTGACCCCGCTCGTGGTCCAGTTCAAGGATATGTCGGTGGGTCCGGAAATAACCGGATGGACGTGGGACTTCAACAATGATGGCATCATCGACAGTACGGACCAGAACCCGGTCTGCGTCTATAACCTGCCGGGCAACTACTCCGTTAATCTCACGGTAACCAATCCCTTCGGCACGAAAACGGTTTCACAACAAGAGGTCATCACCGTCGGCATCCTGGCACCAGTCGTTGCATTCACGGCAAACAGTACGGCGGGTTTTCCCCCCCTTGCGGTCCAGTTCAACGATTCCGCAACCGGTCCGGACATTACCAGATGGGCTTGGGACTTCAACAATGATGGCATCATCGACAGCACGGACCAGAACCCGGTCTGCGTCTACAACCTGCCGGGCAATTACTCCGTCAATCTCATAGTCACGAATACCTCCGGCACGAGAACAATTTCACAAAAAGATGTCATCAGCGTCGGCAGCCTGGCACCCATCGTTTCATTTACTGCACATAACGTAACGGGTATCCCCCCTCTTGCCGTCCAGTTCAACGATACCTCAACCGGTCTCGACATTACCGGATGGGCTTGGGATTTCAACAGTGATGGGATCATCGACAGCACTGACCAGAACCCCCTCTGTGTCTACTACCTGACGGGCAACTACACGGTCGATCTCACGGTCACGAATGCATTCGGATCGAATACATCACAAAGAACAGGTTTCGTGACCGTGACGAACGGGGCAGTGACCGCATTTACGGCGAACCCGACATCCGGGATGGCTCCTCTCGCAGTTCAGTTCAACGACACCTCTGTCGGTCCGGGTATTACCGGATGGGCATGGGACTTCAACAATGATGGCATCATTGACAGCACTGACCAGAATCCGGTCTGCGTCTACAACCTGCCAGGTGACTATACGATCAACCTTACCATCACGAACGCATATGGATCGAATACCACTTCCAAAAAAGAATACATTATTGTCAGAGATCTGGCACCGGTTACCAGTTTCACCGCAACCAATATGACAGGCATCCCTCCTCTTGCCGTCCAGTTCAACGATACCTCAACCAGTCCGGACATTACCGGATGGGCTTGGGACTTCAACAATGATGGCAGCACGGACAGCACGG
>Ga0247841_10006755_pt1 | contig 17470 bp, 21 predicted proteins | sample LaCruzMarch2015__2_FD_192410 | JGI IMG/M metagenome (GOLD analysis project Ga0247841, IMG submission 192410) | Freshwater microbial communities from meromictic Lake La Cruz, Castile-La Mancha, Spain - LaCruzMarch2015_18m | ecosystem: Environmental > Aquatic > Freshwater > Lake | place: Spain... | reverse complement strand
TGCCTCCACCTTTTCTTAACTTCTCTTGCCACAAGAAAAGTATCCTTCTCTTAATATTAAAAGCTTCTGTTGTTGCAGAAGTACCGTGCTTCTCCCAGAAAGCAAGGATTTGACATCTCTTTTTTGCTTCTTCGGTAATCATATACCGAAAGCGTATCACACGCTCCCACATTGTTATGAATCCTTTTGTTCCCCGAAATCTATTAAATTGCCTCATTTATTTAAGAAACTAAAGAGTGCAATATGTATCTGAACTTAGACAAGAAGAGTGGGGATAACTTTACCCCCACACCTATATTTTTATTGCAAACTGTAAGTTTGCGCTGTAAATAGCTATAAAAATATGGGTGTGGAGGTGTAGATATTGATTTTATGGCTTAAATATGGTACTTTTTAATAATCCTCTTGTAGTTGTTTTGGTAGATCTAAGGCTTGTTAGTAAGAAAAACACGTTATTGTTTGAAAATTTAATATCCTCTCGTAGCTCAGTTGGTAGAGCAGCTCCCTTTTAAGGAGATGGTCGTAGGTTCGATTCCTACCGAGAGGACAATTTAAAAAACCCAGTTTACTGTGGGTTTTTTAAATTGTCCTCTCGAGCGAGCCAACTGCTTGGCTCGCGAGTAGGAATCGAAAGGCTTTTGTGTCTTTTTTAAAATTCTTTTTAAAAAATTACAAAAGGCATACTGTCCTCGTAGGGGAAGATTTCCTACCGAGAGTAACGGACGAAAAAGTTTTAGTCGAGGTCGATAAGCCCTAAAGGATTGCGTTTTAAACAAATGGATTACCATTTAATAAAACGGGAACGTACTCGCGGTCCTACCGAACCCTTTATGAAAAATTTGGGTTTATTGATATAATAGAACCGATGTGGTCGCCAAGTGGTTAAGGCATTTGTCCGCAAGACAAATATCGTAGGTTCAATTCCTACCCACATCTCAAATGGATCCAAAAGAATACATTGAATATAAGTTAAATGAACTAAAATCTACAAATAAAGTAGAAAATTTTTCATCTAAAGAGGAATTATTTAATTATATCTGTAAATCTATAATGTCTAAGAAATTCAGAAAATTTAGTTTAATTCCTGAATATATTGAACATATTAGACGAGTAGTTAATGAGAGTATTGATGATAGTTTACCAATAAAGTTTTCTTTTCCTTTTGGTGGATATAAATTATGGAGATTTGAAGAAACACCAGAAGTTGATTGGGCTGAATTATTTACTTTAATGTATTACTCAAAATGGTTAAAACCAATAGCTCTAGTATATAAACCTGGAGTTATCTTTGATTTTGCTTCAGATGATATAATTGTTGAAAGAATGAATAATATCTCTAAAGAGAATACAAAAAGATACAAAGAAAGTTTTGAGAATTTAGTAAAATTTCTTAAAAAGTATATACCAGAAAATATCAAATTTACACTTACACCAATTTCATCTTTTTACACACCAGAAGAATTTGAAAAAGACTTAGCAGATAAAATAGAAAAGAAAAAAATAGAATTTGGTGGTTTGCCTAAATTAGGAGATAAAGAAAGACGAATGGTTGAATTAAATGTAAAACTTAATCCTGGGCAAGATGAGGATCCTATTTGGAGAGAGAAAATAGAATTACTTCATCAAGCTTACTATTCAGTAGACAAAAGAAGACCTTATAATAGAGCGAAAAATAAAATACTTGTATTCCCGACATCAGTTAAAGACGGTAAGGTTATTGCTGTTGGAACAACAAAAACATCTGTCGCTAAATTTTGGGTTGGAATAGGAATCTTGAAGAAAAAAGAAGATAAGTATATAGAGTATATATTGCCACCAAGTCAAATGGAAAAAGAAAAAATTAATAAAGAAAATATTTCAATTGATGGACTAAGTGGTAAAAATTTTAATAGATTAGGAATAATAGAATAAAATATGGAAAAAAATAATATACATATTATAAAAATGGGTGGAACAATTGAGTTTATTGATCCTTCTTATGAAAAAATGAATAAGGAACTTATGAAGTTAGACGCAACTATTGATAATTATCTTAAAAATCTTGTTAAACCACATTTTACTTATGAAATAGAAACTATATGTGAAAAAGATAGTCGTGAAATAACCCAAGAAGATTTGGATAAATTATGGATATCTATTAAATCTTCAGTTCAAGAAAATATTTTAATAACTCACGGGACTTTTACAATGAAAAATACTGCAAAGTTCATAGAAGATTTAATTGTAAAAGAAAGTATAAACAAAAAAGTAATTATAACTGGAGCAATGATACCAATTGTTGGTTTCTCAATTTCTGATGCATCTTTTAATCTTGGTTATAGTTTGGCTTCTTTTAATAGTATTGGGAATGGTGCTTATATATGTATGAATGGAGGTATATTCAAAGCCGATGAAGTAGAAAAAAATACTGATTTATTTAGATTTGAATAAAATATTTATTCTTTTTGCAACGCTTTAATAAACATCAATTTGTTATATAATCCCTCCATATATTGCTTATCAGATAGTATAGTTATAATAACGTTATGACTACCGGACCACATAGTGCGTAAAGTCTTGTAAAACAAGCATCAAACAACCTGACAGGAATCGAACCCTTTATGAAAAATTTGGGTTTATTGTTATAATTTAAATATGAATGAATTAAAACAAATACTAGAAATTGTGAACGAAAATGATGAAGTTATTGGTTTAGAAAATAGAACAAAAATTCATACGGAAGGACTTCTTCATCGTGAGATACACGTTTTCTTTTTAACTCCAAAAGGAGAGATTATTTTTCAACATAGAGCAAAGGATAAAGATACTTACCCAGACAAATTAGATGCTACAGTTGGTGGCCACGTTGACCCTAAAATGAACTATGAAGATACTGCTGTTAAAGAGTGTAAAGAAGAGACGGGGGTAGATATAGATACAAGTAAGCTATTATTCTTAACTAAAATGAGAAAGAAAAGTTTTGACCAAGTAACTGGGATGACAAATAATACTTTCCGCTCTCAATACGCTTACCTTTATGAAGGCTCTATTGATGATTTACAAATAGAAGACGGTAAAGCAACTGGATTTGAAACCAGGAAGATTGATGATTTATTTCATCTTTCTGAAGAGGAAAAAAGTAAATTCATACAAGTTTTGATAGGAGAAGATATGTTAAAACTTTTTAATATGGCAAAAGAAACATTATTGAAATAATATGATTAAAGCAATAATTTTTGACCTAAATGGAATATTTATACAGAGCCCTAAATTAAGCGATAGGTTTGAAAAAGATTTTGGAATTTCTTCTGAAATATTTTTACCTAAACTTTCAGAAATAATGAATAAGGTTAGACAACCAAATACAGGAAAATCTTTTAATTACTGGGAACCAGTTCTAAAAGAGTGGAATATTAAACTTTCAGAACAAGAATTTTGGAAATATTGGTTTGAAGTAGAGGAACCTTCTGAGAGAATGATATCTTTTGCAAAAAAATTAAAAGAAAGGGGTATTAAAATTTTTGTTCTATCTAATAACTTCAAAGAAAGAGCAGAATACTATGGACACTATCCTTGGATGCACGAAGTAGTAGATAAGGCATACTTTTCTTGTCAAACAGGGTTTGTAAAACCAAATACAGAAGCTTGGAAATTAGTGTTAAAAGAAAACAATTTGGAGCCAGAAGAATGTCTTTATTTTGATGATCAAGAAAAAAATATTAAAGCGAGTGAAGAGGTTGGAATTAAAGCTTTTATGTTTATAAATGAAGTAGGATTAGAAAAAACAGTTAATGGTTATATAAAATAATATGAAAAAAATAATTTTAGCTTCTACTTCACCAGAAAGAAAAAAATTACTTGAAGATACAGGTTTAATTTTTGAGGTTATTCCAAGTAACTATGAAGAAGATATGACCTTAGATATGATCCCTGAAGAACTCGCTATGTTTTTATCAAAAGGTAAAGGGGAAGATGTCGCCAGAAGAATAAAAGATGCTATTATTATTTCAGCTGATACTTTTGTTTACTTTAATAATCAACTTATAGGTAAACCTCATACTGAAGAAAAAGCCTTTATTACACTAAGGACATTGAGTGGAAATACTCATTCTGTTCTCACAGGATTTACTATCATAGACACAAAAGAAAATAAAACTATTTCTAAGGTTGTTGAGACCAAGGTTAGTTTTAAAGAATTGTCTGATGAAACAATTAATAATTACATAAAAGAAGGAAAACCTCTAAAATATGCTGGCTCATATACTTTAGGAGATATTTTTGATAAATTTATTGAGAAAATAGAAGGTGACCATAATAATATAATTGGTTTACCCCTTAATGATGTAATGGAGACACTAAAAGAATTTAATATAAGTAATTAATTCTCTTTCTGCAACGCCTTAATAAACATCAATTGATTATACAATCCTTTCATATAGCTCTGGTCTGACAATATGGTTATAATAATCTCCTGTTCTGCGGACCCGATAGAAAGTCTTGTAACACAAGACTTTTTTCTGTGTAAAAATGGTCAACCAGAACAGGAATCGAACTTTTGTGGATTTCTGGTATAATTCAAACATGAAAATAGTAGTCACAAACAATCAACATTTCACAGTAGAACAAAAAGAAAGATTGGAAAGTCTTGGTGATGTAACTTATTATGATGACTTACCAAAAGATGGAGAAGAGTATCTAAAACGAGTTGAAGAAGCTGATATTATTTGTTCTGGGACAGCTGGTTTTAAAGATGCTTATAATAAATTAAAAGATGTATATGTGACTGTTGGTTTTGTTAGTGTAGCTTTTGTCGATTTAGAAGTAATGAAGAATAATAATGTTTTAGTTTCAAATGCTCCTGGTATAAATAAGAATGCTGTCTCTGAATGGATTATGTGGATGGTGGGATGTGTCTTAAGAGATTTCGATAATTACTTAAATACAACTAAAAACTTACGTGATTTTGATGCTTTACCTCCTGTCTTCCCAGGTTTTGCAGATAGAAATATAACTATTTTAGGATATGGAAATGTTGGCAAACAAACAGCTAAATTAGCCGAAGCTTATGGAATGAGTGTAACTTTCTTTAAGAGAGGCGATGATATAAAAGAGTCAGTTAAGAATGCAGATATAGTCATTGATACATTAAGTAGTGATCCAACAACGGAGAAAATATTAAATAAAGACTTTTTTAATTCAATGAAAGAAGGTAGTTCATTTATAAGTGTAACTAGATCAGAGATTTTAGATGAAGATGCTCTTATTGAAGCCTTAGACAATGGTAAGCTGTACAGAGCTTGTCTTGATTGTGGAGGGATAATGGTTGGTGATACAAGTGATTCATACTATAAAAAACTATTAGCACATCCTAAAATATCTGTAACTCCACATATAGCTTATAATTCAACTAAAAGTTTTGAGATGGGTAACAATGTAATGATAGATAATGTCGAGGCTTTCATAAAAGGCAATCCACAAAATATATTAAATAATTAATTTTCTCTCTGCAACGCCTTAATAAAAATTAGTTGATTATAAAGTCCCCTCATATAGCTCTGGTCAGATAATATACTTATAATAATCTCCTGTTCTGAGGACAATAATAAAATCCCTAATTCATTAGGGATTTTATTATTGTCCGCTCGAGTTTCGTCTTTGAGGACGAAACGTGTAGGAATCGAAAACCTTGAGTATATCGCACGGAGCGGAGCGAGTACGATACGAAAGGTGTACTGACGTTGTGAACCCTTTCTGATAACATTAAAAGCGTTGGTATAGTCCACCAATGCTTTTAATCATTAACCAAGAATATATACATGTATACCCTTGGCATTGACCTACACAAAAAATCAAGTGTGTGGGTCCTAATTGATGAACAAAGAACAGAACTTTGGAAAGATAATGTTCTTTGCCATCCAAAATATATTAACATAGCGGTCGAAAAAATTCCTGTACCTCCTACAGAAATACAAGTTGCCATTGAGCCTGTTGCGGGTTGGCGATGGGTCTCACAATTACTTGAAGAAGCAGGAATGAATGTACACATTGCACATCCAAGAAAGATTCAATTAATAGCTAAAAGTACAAAGAAGACAGATGCTGAAGATTCTAGAACATTAGCTAATCTTCTACATTCAGGATTCTTTCCTGAGGCTCATAAGTCTAGAGAAGAAATATATCAATTAAGACTTTTACTACGAGAAAGAACATTCATTGTCAGACAAAGAACAAGTGTTAAAAATCAGATACATGGTATTGCTACAACTCAAGGTCTTCATCATATAGTCGGAGGTAATCCACTTTTTAAACGAGGGAAAGTGGGAATCATGAATGGAGAAAACTTCGTTTTAAAAGAACTCCATTATCTAGAGGAAGATTTAGAAAAAAGAATTAAACCATTTGATGAAAAATTACAACTGGAAATTAATAAGTATCCAGAAGCAAAAATTCTTCAAACAATACCTGGAGTAGGAGTTGTCACTGCACTAACTATCATTTCAGAAGTTGATGATTTTAAAAGATTTAAAACAGGGAAAAGATTAACTAGCTTTGCAGGGCTTGTTCCAAGACAACGATCTTCAGGAGAAACAATTCGATATGGATCAATCACTCATGCAGGTAGTGCTCCACTTAGAACAGCGCTCGTTGAAACAGCCATGAGAATTCGTGAAGGTAATGCTCCAGAACTATTTGCTTTTGTTAAAAGATTAACTCCAATATGTGGAGCAAAGAAAGCAAGAGTAGCACTTGCTAGAAAGTTATTAATCATTATGTGGAAGATGATTGTATCTAATACTTCATACAATCCAAAAGTTCTCTTTTCTTCTTGCACTACGAACGTGAGTGATCTCGATACAGGTTCTGGTAACTAAATACCGTTGTACCGCCTGAGACACTCGAAAATACGTATATACGTCATGTGCTTAAAGCACGGATAGTTGCTTGAGTTATATTAAAATACATACCTTAGCTAGACGAGGAAGTGTTTCGTAGTGTATGAAGAGAAGAGAAAATTAAAAAGAAATATTAAAATCGTTGTATTTAGTTATCCACAAGGGTTCATAGTTGAAGCTGTAAGCTTCGATAAAGCTACTGCCGGTCCTACCGAGAGGATCCGATAGAAAGTCTTGTAACACAAGACTTTTTTCTGTGCAAAATGGGTTAACCAAGATAGGAATCGAACTTTTATTAAATATATATATATATTATGTTAAAATAAAATTATGAAATACATAATTCCATCAAAATTAAAGAAAGGAGATGAAATAAGAGTTATAGCTCCATCAAGAAGTTTGTCTTTGGTAACAGAAGAAACAATAAAATTAGCTAAAGAGAAATTAGAGCAACAAGGATATAAAGTAACCTTCTCTAAAAACTGTAGAGAGAGTGATATGTTTAAATCTTCCTCTATAAAATCTAGAGTAAGTGATCTCCATCAAGCTTTCAAAGATAAAAAAGTTAAAGCAATATTAACTGTAATTGGTGGTTTTAATTCAAACGAACTACTTCCATATATAGACTATAAATTAATTAAAAATAATCCAAAGATACTATGTGGTTATTCTGATATTACCGCCTTATCAAATGCTATTACTGCAAAGACAGGATTAGTTACATATTCAGGGTTACATTTTTCAACTTGGGCTATGAAGAAAGGTTTTGAATACAATTTAGATTATTTTAATAAGTGTTTAGTTGAAGATAAGAAGTATACAGTTGAATCCTCTGAACTATGGTCAGATGATGCTTGGTATAGAGATCAAGAGAATAGAAATTTTGAAAATAATGAAGGGTATGTGGTTATAAATAAAGGAGAAGCCGAAGGTAACATACTAGGTGGAAACCTATGCACTCTAAACTTATTACAAGGTACAGAATTTATGCCAAATCTATCAAATTCTATTCTATTTCTCGAAGATGACGATATGGCAGGAAGTTTTTTTGGAGTAGAATTTAATAGGAACTTACAGTCTTTAATCCACCAACCTAATTTTAAGAAAGTGAAAGGAATTGTATTTGGGAGATTTCAGAAGAAAGCAGAAATGACTATTGAAAAATTGAAATATATTATTCAGACTAAAAAAGAATTAAAATCTATACCGATTATTGCAAATGCGGACTTTGGTCACTCAAATCCATTTATAACATTTCCAATAGGTGGAACAGTAAAAATGTCTACAAAAGGTAAAGCTAAAATTGAAATATTAAAGCACTAAAATTTAATTCTCCTTTTGTAAGGCTTTAATAAAAATCAACTGATTATATAGACCTCTCATATAACTCTTATCAGACAATATATTTATAATAATTTAGTTTCAAAACCGTAAAAAATCACTAAAATTAGTAATTTTTCACGGTTTTGTTGACAAAATCGTGAAAAAGACTATAATATATCCGTATGGTTAAAATAATCAATGCTTTTAATAAAATTAATTCCCTAAGAGAAAGGTATTATAAGGCTTTATCTGGTAAAGAAGCCCTTGTTAAACTCATATCAGAGACAGAAATTGCTGAACAAGTTTATAACTCAAATGCAATAGAAAATGGCACTTTAACCTTAGAAGAAACAGAAAAAATACTTCTGCAAATTGATCTTGATAGGTTTATTACAGAAAGAGAAATATTTGAAGCAAAAAATCTTGCAAGAGTTGTAGAATATATAAATAAAAAAAATAAAGAATTAGATTTGAACTTAGATACAATATTATTTTTTCATAAAATACTTCTTTCCAATATAAGAGATGGTGTAGCGGGGAGATTTAGAAAAGATAATGAATATGTAAAGGTTGGGAATCATATTGCCCCTCCACCTGGTGAAGTAATAGAAAGGTTAGAGAAAATGATAACGGAATACAATATTTCTAGTCATGAAAGTATAATTAAAAGAATAGCCAGATTTCATTTAACTTTTGAATACATACATCCCTTTATAGATGGAAACGGAAGAATAGGAAGAGTATTGAATAATTATATCCTTATCAAAGAAGGATATACTCCAATAAATATAAAATTTATTGATAGAAAAAAGTATTATAATGCTTTTAAAGAATTTGATTTGAAAGGCAAGACAACTATCATGGAAGAAATAGTGGCAAGGTCTATAACTAATAGCTATCATAAAAGATTGGCTTATTTAGAAGGGAAAAAAATTATAACTCTTAAAGAGTATTCTAAGGTAAGTAAAGTCTCACATTCTAATCTTATAAATAAAGCTAATAGACAAACAATTGAGGCATTTTTAGAAAAGGGTATTTGGAAAATTGGAATTTAATTGTTTTTCTGTAACGCTTTAATAAACATCAACTGATTATACAAGCCTTTCATATAACTTTGATCGGATAATATGGTTATAATAATCTCCTGTTCTGGGGACAACGCATTAATAAAGTCTTGTAAAACAAGCATCAAATGACTAGACAGGAAAAGAACCACTTATGAAAAATTTGGGTTTATTGTTATAATTTAAATATGAATGAATTAAAACAAATACTAGAAATTGTGAACGAAAATGATGAAGTTATTGGTTTAGAAAATAGAACAAAAATTCATACGGAAGGACTTCTTCATCGTGAAATACATGTTTGGTTTATTACCCCCAATGGAGAAATTGTTTTTCAACATAGAGCAAAAGATAAAGATACTTACCCTGATAAACTAGACGCGACAGTTGGTGGACATGTTGAACCAAATGATTAATACGAAAAAACCGCTATTAAAGAGTGTAAAGAAGAGACGGGTTTAGACATAGATCCAAATAAATTACTTTTCCTTACTAAAATGAGAAAAGAAAGTTTTGATGAAAAAACTGGATTAAAAAATAATACAATTCGTGCTCAATATGCTTATTTATATGGAGGAAATATTTCAGACCTACAAGTAGAAGAAAGCAAAGTTTTAGGTTTTGAAGCATGGAAAATTGATGATTTAGAAAATTTATCTGAAGTAGATAAAAATAAATTTATAGGATTAATAATAAGAGAAGATATGCTCGCTTTATTTAAAAAAGCAAAAGAAATTTTAATAAAATAATATGAAACTATTACTTGCTTCAAAAGAAAATTTTTTAATTAAAGAAGGATATAATTATTTAGGTATACCTAAAGATAAACTTCGTATTGGCAGAATAATTACGGCTATTAAAGGAGCACAAGATGAAGTCTTTAAAGCATATATGGAAGAATATAAGCTGAATATGATTAAAGAAGATATTTATTTTGAAGAGTTAGATATTAAAGATAAAACGTCACAAGAAATATATAAATTTTTTGAAGACAAAAATGTAGTTCAGATTGAAGGAGGAAATCCTTTTTATTTACTAAAATATATAAGGGAAGTAAATTTTGAGAAAATATTAAAAGATTTATTAGATAATGGGTTATCTTATGTCGGTTGTAGTACTGGATCACATCTTATGTCCCCAAGTATTATACTTGCAACGATGAAAAAGGGCAGAAATCACTTTGGAATTACTGATTTTACGGCTTTCAAATATGTACCATATTTAATACGACCACATTATGTAAAAGCTATGGATGATGGTTTAAGAGAAATTATACAAAAGACAGGTTATAATATTCGATTAATTACAGACGATCAAGCAATTTTAATAGAAAATGGCAGGGAAACTTTTATAGGGGGGCCAGAGATTATTTTAAAATAATTAATCCTCTTTCTGTAACGCCTTAACAAACATCAACTGATTACAGGTGCTTCTATTTGATAGAAACCAAATTTTTTCATATTTCTGATATAATCATGAATATGGAATTAGAAGACTTAGAGTATAATACTTTTTTTGAATCCAATAGGAAAAAATTAAAATTGGATGGGTTTTCGGTTGCGAGAGTTATTGCTGAATATAAGGGGGCATATAAAGTAAAGAATTTGGATGGGGAATATTTTGCTAAGATAACTGGTAAAAGGATTTTCAATGCCTCGTCTCGAGAAGATTATCCCGCTGTAGGTGATTGGGTTTCAATAAAAGAACAAGATGCAGAATGGGCTGTAATAAGAGATATATTGCCAAGACAAACACAAATAAAAAGAAAATACAATAATAAAAATGGAATTCAAATAATTGCGACCAATATAGATGTAGCTTTTATTGTGGAATCAATCGGTAGGGATTATAATTTGAATCGTTTTGAAAGGTACTTTGCGATAGCAAATGATGGTGGAATTCGTCCTACCATTATTTTAAATAAAATTGATTTAATTTCCAAAGAAGAATTAGATTTGAAATTGATCCAGATAAAAAACCGATTTAAAGATATTGATATTATTTTAACTAGTGCTTTGGCTGATATAGGCTTAGAAAAATTAAGGTCTTATATATTACCTAGGTATACATATTGTTTTCTTGGCTCTTCTGGAGTTGGAAAATCATCACTCATAAATAAATTAATTGAAGAGAATGCAATAGAAACAAACGACATAAGTTTCCAGACGGATAGAGGGAAGCACACAACTACTGGAAGGGAAATGTATTTTTTGAAAAATGGAGGCATTGTTATAGACAATCCAGGAATGAGAGAGGTTGGAATGGCAAATACGGGTAAAGGAGTAGATAATGTTTTTGATGAAATAACAGAATTATCCAAGAAATGCAAATTTATTGATTGTTCTCATGTTTCGGAACCTGGCTGTAGTGTTTTATCGGCGCTAGCGTCAAATGAATTAAATATAGAAAAATACTCTAATTATATTAATTTAAAGAAAGAAACGGAGTTTTATGAAATGTCTGAGGTTGAAAGAAGAGAGAAAGATTATAAATTTGGAAAATTTATTAATAAAGCAAAAAAAGAAATAAAAAAATACAAATGACAAAATTAATACATGAAGTTCGAGCAGTAAAAAGTAAAAAAGAGCTCGAGAATATAATAAAAGCTCAAAGAATAAGTGAAAGAGTATTAGAAGATACTTTGAGGAAGTTGGAAGTTGGTATTAGCGAAATAGAGATAGCAGATTTTATAAAGAAATCTTTTGCAAAATATAAAGCCCCAATACTTTCATTTGAACCAATTGTTTCTTTTGGACAAAACACGGCCAACATTCATCACAATCCAGGGAGGACGAAGCTGAAGATTGGGGATGCAATCATGTTTGATATTGGATGCACGGTGAACCACTATTGTTCTGATATGACGCGGACATATTTTTATAAAAAAATAAATAAGAGGCAAGAGAAAATATATTTAGCCGTTTTGGAATCCCAGAATAAAATAATCAAGGAAATGGAAAGGGGAGAAAGAAGAGCAAGGGTACTTGATAAAATAGCAAGAATTTATTTAACTAAAAAATTTAAAATCAAAGAAAAAGATAAAACCCACAGTGGTTTCGTCCATGGTTTGGGGCACGGAGTAGGGACGGTTATTCACGAATGGCCAAATTTGAAGCCAAAAAGCGAAGATATTCTTCCTGCGGGTTGTGTCATGACTGTCGAACCAGGGCTTTATTTTAAGGGTTTTGGAGGAGTTCGAATTGAAGATATGATTTTAATTACAAAAAATGGCTGTAAAAATCTAACCAATGTACCAAAAAATTTAAAAGATGTAATTTTATCTTGATAATAAGTGATTTATCATATAGACTTTCAATATTATGATTTCAAAAGATGCCATCTTAATTCTTCCCGATATTCGCTCGGCCATTAATGTTGGAGCGATATTTAGAACCGCTGATGCGGTTGGAATTTCGAAGATATATCTGACTGGTTGGACACCGAGACCGACTGATAAATTTGGAAGAATTCAGAAAGATATTGCAAAAAGCGCCCTGGGAGCGGAAGCTTGGATACCTTGGGAATATAAAAAAACTCTGATTCCACTCATAACTTATCTAAAAAAAGACGGCTACACAATTATTGCTATTGAACAAGACGATAGGGCTATCGATTATCGTAAAATAAAGAAAGAAGATAAAGTTGCAATTATAATGGGCCCAGAGGTTACCGGCCTTTCAAAAAATATTTTAGATAAATGTGACATTATAGCAGAGATACCTATGTACGGAAAAAAAGAATCACTGAATGTTTCAGTTGCTTGTGGAGTGGCTCTATTTAAAATTTTGAGACCTTAATTTTTTAAATCTTTCGGCCCATATGTAGTTCCAGGGTTTATTGGGTCAGTGAGGGGAGTTATAAATGGTTTTTGTTGTTCTACTGGTTTTTTTGCACCACCAGTAAATACCCAAATAACAAATATTATAACCACAAAAATAAGAACTTCGAGTCCAAAATGCATTTCCCCACCACTATGATGACTATGCCCCTTTTCTTTTTTGTCTTTTGATTTTTCTGCCATCCCATATGAAGCAGGAAATGTTTACATTTCCATTGCTTTTATTAATTAAATAAAATCGACAAAACAATATTTTATATTCTATCTATACACTTTACTAGAAACGCTTCATACGGGACAAGTCCCATAGTAGTAATTTAAAAAATCAAGTATATAGTTGTTGGTGAACATTACAATAATGCGCACTGCGACCATTGATAACTTTTCTTATTATAACACCTTTGCAATTCTTTTTCATACACTTCTCACCCTTTTTCTGATAAACATTGTGATGGTGTTGGAAATTACCTCTGCCACCATCAATGTTTCTATAGTCAGACATTGAATCGCCACCGAAATTGATACCCTTTTTAAGTATTATTTTCATTTCTTTGTATAATTTTAAAAGTTTGGTATTAGGAATTTTATTTGAATTAGATTCAGGATGGATACTCGAGAGCCAGAGCATTTCATCAGAATATATATTTCCAATGCCAGCGATTACTGATTGATTCATAAGGACAGTTTTGATCTTCCAATTTGGTTTTATAAGTAGACGATTCTTAAATTTTTCAAACGAGAAAGACCTTTCCAGTGGTTCTGGTCCGATGTCTCTTAGGTGAGGAGTATTTTCTGACCCTTTTGTTTTAATAATTGTTACTTTGCCAAATTTTCGAGAATCACAAAAAGCCAAATGTCTATTATCTGATAATGAAAAAACCACATGTATAAATCTGTTATAAGGATCAAAGAGGGGAGAACTTTCTCCTTCAGCGGGGATCCATTTTTTTATCTTGTTATTAAAAGCATATTTTCCAAAAAGTAGATGCCCAGTCATTTTTAAATGAATGAGAATTGTGTTACCACCCGAAATATTTATTAAGATATTTTTTGCTCTCCTTTCTACATTTATTATTTTCTGCCCAATTATTTCTCTTTTGAACGATTTGAAAAAACTTTCATTTTTTATTGTGTCTTTAAATTGTTTAATTTTTTGCTTGTGCTTTGCCAAATCTGTCCAAACATCGACAAATACAAGCCCTGGTAAGACTTTTTGTAACCCATTGACCGTCGTTGTAACCTCAGGGAGCTCTGGCATCTGAAAATAATTAAGAATTAAGAATTATAAAAATAAATATGAATTAATTAACGTTTGCCGAGGATTTGTAATGCTTCTTTTATTCGAGCATTCGTTCCAAGCGTTGTTGGGGGGACTTTCTTTAAAGCGTCACGAGCCTCATTTTGAGAATAACCGAGAGACTTCAAAGCCTCGACGATGTCGCTTTCATCACGTAGAAGTCCTGGGGTGTCACCATCTTGTTTGTAATCTTGTAGTTTATCCCGGAGTTCAATGATTATCTTCTCAGCAGTTTTCTTACCGATGCCGGAAACTTTATTCAAGTATCCTGTGTCGCCAGTGGCGATGGCTCGCTTAAGGGTATCAATCGGAGCAATAGCGAGAATCGAAAGGGCTGAGCGTGGACCAATACCCGAGACATCAAGTAGAAGTTCAAAGAAGGACATCTCATTAGTACTTTTGAAACCATATAAATCGATGGAATTTTCTCGTACAGCCGTATACACCCAGAAAGATGTATGGTCACCCAAGGAAACCAAAGAAAGAGCCTCGGCTGTAACATTAAGCTTATAGCCGACACCAGAAACGTCAATAATTAAGAATTTTTCAGTTGTATGAACAATAATCCCTTCTAATCTTGCAATCATGACTAAATAATAACAAATATTGCTCTTTTCGGCTATTTCTGCTATTGTTTGGTAGTTCAAGCCTTATATCCCAGTCCCATAACTTATTTTAAATGAGGGACGAAATACTTAGGAATAAAAGGTTGGCCTACTCGGCCCCGTATTTCGGAAAGTATAAAAAGATATTATTTTATTGAATTTTTAATTATTAATATAACAAAAATTATAGGAAGGGATGACTATTTTTATAGTTGTTACACTCCTTAAAAATTAGTCATGCCAATTACACAATCAGCAAAAAAAGCGTTACGTGGTTCAAAAACCAAGAAAGCAATGAATGACCGTAATAAGAAAGATATTAAAGAAGCCATAAAGGGAATCGAAAAGTTGGTCAAAGCAAAAAATAAAGTTGACGCCAAGAAGTTACTTCCAGAAGCTTACTCAGTTATCGACAAAGCTGCAAAAAGGGGAGTGATAAAGAAAAATACAGCATCACGTAAAAAATCTAGACTTTCTAAAATAACCAAATAAAAATAAAATCCCGACCGCTGGTCGGGATTTTATTTATCGTTTTCCTTCTACTGGTGGTATAATTATCCAATGAACAAAGATTTATTATTTTTTTATGGATTGGAATGCCCGAGTTGTATTGTTGTCGAGAAGCATGTTGATAGACTTATTGCTGAAGGTTTTAATATAAAGAAGGTTGAGGTTTGGCACAATAAAGAGAATGATGAGATGCTTTTGAGTCTCGATGTTGGAGATGAGATATGTGGTGGCGTCCCGTTTTTTTTGAATCAGAAAACTAATAAAACTATTTGCGGAGAAGCTTCATACGAAGAAATTAAAAAATTGGTTATAGGTAAATAAAAACAGCAAGATTTAATCCTAATTTCGTAAAATTTTTGTTATTTTTATTTGTGATTTTATTGAATTGTGGATGGTATTATTGTTTCCGTTGGATTGTTTTCAGAAGGGAGAACTTTAACAGTAACACTTCCGCTGTTGCTACTACTAAAATTTTCTTTTTGAGCATAACCGCTGTCTTTTATTTTGTTAAAGTTATATCTTTGATTTTGATCTTTAATCATAATACCCAAAAAAACAGCAGTTACAATTATAATTATAATGACAAGTACTTTTAATATGCATTTAATATTCCATTTATGAAAACAGCAACATCCTTCACTATTTATACATTTTTCACAACCTTTTCCTTTGCAACAATTTTTATTTTCTTCCATAAGATAACAAATCCCGTTAGAAACAGGTTGCGGTAATATTTGTTTCGCAAACCATTTTAAAACGGAAAAATTTTAAGTAAATTATTAATTTCCACTGTAAACCACAACCGCAGTTTCTAATGGGATAAACCCGACTCAAATAGTATAACACAAATAAATGTAATGATATTAATAAAATAGGGAGACAATATTATAGTCTCCCTATCGATTACATCAGATTTTCCCTTATGTGAGCGCATAACTCCAGAGTGGAATTAAACCTTTTAACAAGTGGGTTATTGTCAAATTCCTTGTTTATCTCTGATAAATAAAGAACCGGAAATTTTCCTGCGATTCCTGCAATAACATCGCCCCTACTGTCTCCTATGGTGTATGTAATACCACTGATCGAGTGCTCAAAACTTTCGTTTGCCATTAAGATGACATCTGGCTTGGGTTTGTTATTTTGACAGTTTTCAGCTGAAAAACATTTATCACCAAAAAAATCAATTAATTTGTGTTTATAAATAATATTACCTTCGTCAGGGATTGCATAATCTAAACACGATTTAATCCATAAAGGTGATGAGGCGGATGCAATTGCCATTTGATTTCCGTTTACATTTAGATCAAAAAGTAAATCATACATGCCCGGCAGACATCTTAATCCTTTTGTTTCAATCAATTCATACATCATTTCCCATTTTCTTTTGACCATAAAATCAATATTACAATTCGGTGCTTTTTCTGTAAAAACCTTCCTTGTGGACATTCCCGTAAAATTGAGAGCAAGTTCTTCAGGGGAAATAATTATATTTTGATGTATTCTCAAAAGTTCTGATTCCACAAAAGAATTGAATGGGATTTGAGTGTTTACAATAGTCCCATCTAAATCAAAGATAAACTTATTCATACATTATATTTTTTAGTTAATGAATTTTTCTTAACATTACGTTTTATTTTGAGTGTTGTCAATCATAACGCTAATAGGAAAGTGGGTACACTTATCGACCCTTTTGGGGTCAGTACACCTTTTCGATTTAGTAATTGTGACTACAAATAATTTCTCGCCGTCGCTCGAAATTTTCGCAGTCCGCCCCTCGTGGTTTTGTCAGCTGACAAAACAGCACTGCGGTCGTCACCAAGTGAAAAAGACTGGCGCAGGCCAGTCTTTTTAAATTCACGCTTGGTGCATTTATTCTACCAAATCAGAACCTATTTTCAAAACAAAGTATCATAGCGTTCCCCGCGTGCTAAAGCACCTCTGTGCAGTAGCACAGAGCTTTC
>Ga0247841_10006753_pt1 | contig 17473 bp, 17 predicted proteins | sample LaCruzMarch2015__2_FD_192410 | JGI IMG/M metagenome (GOLD analysis project Ga0247841, IMG submission 192410) | Freshwater microbial communities from meromictic Lake La Cruz, Castile-La Mancha, Spain - LaCruzMarch2015_18m | ecosystem: Environmental > Aquatic > Freshwater > Lake | place: Spain... | reverse complement strand
AACCGCATCTAAATCCGAAGGAATTTTATCAGTATCACGTAAAATTGGAACATCAACATTGCCGATGTCACCAGAAAAAACCACTTTTTTTCCTTCAGCACGAATTTCCACAAACACTGAACCAAAAATATGGCCGGCTTCATAAAATTTAAAAACAACACCACCGTCTATCAACGAACATTCTTCGTAATAATCTACTGGTTTAAACATCTGCATCACGCCAGCAATATCAGTAGAGTCGTATAAAATTGGCGAACTATATTTACGATGATTATAGGTCATCACTTCTAGGGCATCTTCCAAAATTAATCGTGTTAACTCTATTGTGGCTGGAGTAGCATAAAAATGCCCTTCATAGCCGCCTTTGATTAATAGAGGTAGGCGCCCGGTGTGATCTAAATGAGCATGAGTAACAATCACTGCAGAAAGCGATTTTGGATCAAAAGATAGTGGGTCGGAATTTTTGCCCTCATTAAAATCACTGCCCTGAAACATGCCACAATCAATTAAAATTTTCTTGCCAGAAGCTTCTAATAAATTACATGACCCGGTCACCTCGCGCGCCGCGCCGTAAAAAGTTATATTCATATGCAGTATATTTTATCATCATTATTAATTGTTTACAAATCCATCAACTTTTGCTATAATTCACCCCAGGTATTTATGCCAAAACCAAAATTAGATGACATTGAAATAGTTGAACCGCCAATTGAAGAACTATCCAAAAAACGTGGCGGATTTTTAAAAGCTTGCTTCACCAGTTGTTTACTGCTGGTGTTGGTTGTTGTTTTAGCAATTGTAGGATTACGACTCTCTATGGGTGCCGGCCCAAAAACTCTCAAAAACGTACCGGCTAATTTCCCAACCGATATTCCAATCTATGATCGCGACAATGTTAATAACATTACTTTTATTTCCGGAAAATACAAAACGCGCGGAATTGCCATTGCTTCAGTGTTCCCTAAATTAATTTTATCTCCAATTGTAAGCAAATTTAACCCAGGTGCTTCGACTACCACTGCAGAACAAGGATCTTTTAAAAATTTGTGGAAAGTAATTACTACGCCTGAAACCGATATTCATGACACTGTGCAAATAGAGTGGGACAACTTAGACACGTCTAATAGCTTCTTTGTTTCTTATTACAAAAGCGAACTAAAGAAAAAGCAATTTACCATTGATGTAGAAAGCGAAGGCCAAGGAGTACGCCAATTTTCCTTTACCCATAGCGCTGATGGCACCTCTGGGTCAGTTTACGCTCGTGCTAGTAGCACTGATAAAAATCGTACTGAATACGCACTTTTAACTGTTAATCTGCCAACACCAACCACGACGGCCACCACCGCGCCTTAATTATGTTTAACAAAATTTTTAATTACTCATCCAATAGCGTCACTGGCGCCGCCATCATTATCGGGGCGGCGTCTTTAATCAATAAATTTGTCGGATTATTTCGCGACCGTATTTTGGCACATAATTTTGGTGCTGGACCGGTAATGGATGCTTATTATGCGGCTTTCAAATTACCAGATTTAATTTACAATCTTTTGGTGGTTGGCGCTCTGACTGCTGGCTTTATTCCAGTGTTTACCAAATTATATAACAAAAGTGAAGATAAAAAATCCGCTTGGGATTTGGCCAATAATATTATTAATATCATTGGTGCTGCTTTAATTTTATTCGCACTCATCGGAATATTTTTCGCCGGACCATTGGCAAAAATAATTGCACCTGGGTTGGCACCCGAAAGTTTGGTACTAACAATAAAATTTATCCGCATCATGTTTTTGTCTCCTATCCTTTTAGGAATTTCCATGGTAGTGGGCGGAATTTTACAATCTCTGCGTCAATTCGTCATGTATTCTCTAGCGCCAATTTTTTATAATGTTGGAATTATTATTGGGGTAATAGCACTCATACCGTTATTTGGATTGATTGGGCTGGCGCTTGGTGTTATTTTAGGCGCCTTTCTACATTGTGCTTTGCAAATTTACAGTGCCAGGCATGCAGGTTGGAATTGGCGCTGGATTTTTAATTTAAAAGACATCAATGCGCGTATTGTTGGAAAACTCATGATCCCGCGCACACTAGGGTTGGCGGTTTCAAATTTAAACGGTATTGCCATTACCATGCTCGCTTCACTTTTACCGATTGGAGGAATTGCTGTATTTAATTATGCCAATAATTTACAGTGGGTGCCGATCGGTGTAATTGGAATTCCTTTTGCGCTCGCAGTTTTTCCAATTTTATCACAACGCGCAGCAGCTGGTGATAATACTGGTTTCGTAGAAAGTTTATCATCAACTACCCGTCAAATTTTATTTTTGATTATTCCGCTCACAATAATTTTTATGTTACTGCGCGCACAGATAGTACGCGTAATTTTAGGCAGCGGCGCTTTTGATTGGAATGCTACTATTAGTACAGCCGACACTCTAGCATTTTTTGCTCTAGGCATGTTTGCCCAAGCGCTCAATCCACTACTCACTCGCGGTTTTTATGCGCTAGAAAACACCAAAACACCCTTTGTGATTGGTGTTGTTGCAGCAATATTCAATATCATTGCCGCACTATTGCTAATGAAACCACTTGGTGTAGCCGGACTGGCTCTGGCCGCGTCATTAGATGCGATTGTTAATTTAATCTTGTTAACTGTTTACCTGCGCCGTCAAACCAAAACTTTAAATGAAAGACAGCTTTTAAAATCACTTTGGAAAATTTCTGTAGCCGCACTCGCTATGGCTATTGTTATTCAAATTTTAAAATACCCACTGGCACAAATATTTAATTTGGATTATTTTTGGGGAATTTTTGGACAAGGCGCAGTTGCAGGAATGGTGGGAATTTTAATATATGGATCAATTTGTTATTTATTAAAATTGGATGAATTTTTAATTTTTAAAGAGTCCTTTAAAAAACGATTTCTAAAAATTGCTAACGTTCCGATAGAAGCGGAAACTGGAGAAAAATAAAAAAAGAAGGGGTCAATACCCCTTCCACTTAACACAGAACATCGCTTATAACCGCCTTCTCCTTTTGACTCGGTTACAACGACTTGGCCTTCTTTTCCGATATGGAGGTCTGCCACCGTTTGGATGCAATTGACTTTTTCTGTCAAATGGAGAACAGTAGTTAACGCGCCCTCCTTTGCCAATCGATCAAACTCGACTCAGTGAGTGTAAGCGTTTTTTCTTTCTTTTCCTATTAATCATTTTGAGCTCCTCGCATCAAAAGTAAAGATGGACTGGTTCGTACTAATAAACTCTATGAGACCGATGCGTTGTTTATACGGAGTTGAATAAATCTCACAGAACGAAATAGCCGGGACATCGGCATGATGCCAATCTTTGATATAGGATACAATCAGTGTCATGGTAAAATTTGGAAAATCAATGAATCCGTCTACAAAAGCCGCACCATACTCATCAAAAATTCTTCCTGAAAAATCACCGAAGGAACAATCCATTGTTACCAGTCCGGAAAATTCCCACCGGCAATCCCCCAAAATGAACCGGCCTGACACACTGACATCGGTAAGCATTTTTAGCCCCCTTTATCGAAATTTAATTTGTTGTAAAACAGCCATTGAAACCGTAACATAAATAGTGTACACTGTCAATCATCGCCATATGAATTCCAATATAAAAAATTTTTGTATTATAGCGCATATAGACCACGGTAAGTCCACTCTCGCTGATCGTTTTTTGGAATTGACTGGCACTGTTTCCAAACGCGACATGAAAGACCAATTGTTAGATTCAATGGATTTGGAACGTGAACGTGGAATTACTATAAAATTGACACCGGTGCGAATGAAATACAAGGAATATATATTAAATCTGATTGATACCCCCGGACATGTAGATTTTAACTACGAAGTGTCACGGTCTCTCGCTGCGGTGGAAGGCGCAATTTTGTTGGTAGATGCCACCCAGGGCGTGCAGGCCCAAACTATTGGAAATCTATATTTAGCCATTGAACAAAATCTGACAATTATTCCAGTGATCAATAAAATTGACATGCCCATTGCCAATGTGGAAAAAACCAAAGCGGAAATTATTCATTTGCTTGGCTGTAAAGAAGAAGACATTGTTTTATGTTCAGCTAAAACCGGTATGGGTGTGGCGGATATTTTAAAAGCAGTGATTGAACGCGTCCCTTCCCCTACCGATAACACGAATAAACCAACCCGTGCACTCATTTTTGATTCCATGTACGACGAATACCGCGGGGTAGTAGTTTCCCTGCGCGTGGTGGATGGAAAATTAAAAAAAGGCGATAAAATTTATTTAATGTCCACTCATACTGCTGCCGAAGTTTTGGAGGTTGGTTATTACACTCCCAAATTTCATGCTCAACCTCAATTAAACAACGGTGAAACCGGTTATGTTGTGACTGGATTAAAAAAAGTGACTGACGCCCGCGTGGGCGACACTGTCACTTTATTTGATAAAGAAAAAAATACCGGTGTGGCCACCAGTCAATTACCAGGCTATAAAGAAGTCAAAGCCATGGTGTTTGCTGGTATTTTTCCTAAAGAAGGAGACAACTACCAGGAACTACGCGATGCTATTGATAAATTAAAATTAAATGACTCAGCTTTATTTTTTGAACCAGAACATTCACACGCGCTTGGATTTGGTTTTCGTTGTGGATTTTTAGGAATGCTGCATTTGGATATTTTCCAAGAACGCTTGCGCCGAGAATTTAATATTGAAATAATTATTACTGTGCCGAGTGTGGCTTACAAAGTAATAAAAACAAATGAAGAAAATTTAATTGTAAAAAGCCCGCAGACCATGCCTGATCCTGGACACATAAGAGATATTACCGAACCATGGATGACGCTGGATGTAATTGCCCCCAAAGATTATGTGGGCGCAATCATGGGATTAGTATCCGAACGCAAAGGCCGATATAAAAATACTGAATATTTGAGTACTGGAGCTGACCAACGTGCACTTTTGCATTATGAAATTCCACTGGCGTCTTTGATTACGGATTTTTATGACAAATTAAAAACCGTCACCAGTGGTTATGCCAGTATGAATTATGAATACAAAGATTACGAACCCACTGATGTGGTAAAATTAGATATCATAGTGGCTGAAGAAAATGTGGAAGAATTATCCACTTTAGTCTGGCGCGACGAGGCATATAAAACCGGTAAAAAAATTGTAGAATCGCTAAAAGCGAGTTTGCCAAAACAACAATTTGTGATAAAATTACAAGCAGCAATTGGCGGAAAAATTATTGCGTCTGAAAGGATATCGGCTTTACATAAAGACGTACTAGCAAAAATGAGCGGCGGCGATTATACCCGCAAAATGAAGCTTTTACAAAAACAGAAAAAAGGCAAGAAACGAATGTTGTCACATGGTACGGTGGATATTCCAACTGAGACTTATTTGGCGGTATTAAAACGATAAAAAAATATGGACCATGAATACGCCAAATTTTTAGATGATAAATCTACTCAAGAAAATGAACCGTTAGAAAAACGAATTTATCATAGTGTTCTTGAAGATATAACATTTTACAATATTATATTCAGCCCCACAGACGCTACTTATTTACGTTTATTAATTAAGGATGTTTTGAATAAAGAAGGAAAAAAAATGTTTAAAAAGATAGATAATTACGATCGAGAATTAAAACATAAAGTTTTAATAAGATTTTATAAAGAAAGATATGGTATTGACTATGCGAGTGTTTGGAAAGAAGCGTGCAAGGGCTCTGAAAACGACTTTGCTCTAACCAACAACAAATTTAAAATAGCAATGAGCAAAGTAGCCGAAAGTATTAAAAATAAAAATGAAGAAGAAAACATATTATAAAAAAAGGCCGTTCACAGATGTGATACGGCCACTAATTAACCATACTACCTTTAGACTCCTGCTCCTGTACTTCTCGCCGTTTCATCTCTTCAAATAGATTAACGACAAGCTGGTAAAAGGAAGCCAATGTCTGATGAGGTTGAAGCAGAGTCGTAAACCGACTCAATTGTGCCTCTGAAGTACCAAGACACGGGTCTGGTTCTAAAACCAAATCGATTTCAAGAGCTCCTTTCCTCCTCTGTTGAATGTTATACTTTCTTATTTGCTCCAGCATTTTGCTAATATCGTGGAGCATTAAGAAAAATCGTAACGAATTGCCCGGCACCCCAATAAAATCAAGGAAGCCACGACTGCTTTCAGCTAGTATATCAACGTACCAAGCCATCGCATGATCCTCCTTATTTGTTAAAGTTTAATCAAAAATAACATACTATTAATAAAAAGTCAATATGACCCTGTAATACAACTTTTGAATATTGTTCAGGGCCAAAATAAAGTAAAAATTTAATTATTATATTAATTTATTTAACACAACTTTTACCAAATATATAGTGAACAATATATTCTGGCATCAAAAGTTGATATACAGGGTATGAAACACAAAACCGTAAAATCATTGTGGGCTTTAATTGTAATTATTGGAGTTATATCAATGATTTTTTTCACAATTATGCCAGCATTTAGATAATATGCAAATATTACGAAAATATCAACTGGATATAATTTTTCTATTTTTTGCTATATTTGCTCTGGTGTGGGCGTTATTTTACGAATTAAAATTTCTAGGAGTTGACCCACACGATTATGAGTGGTTGGTGGTTGGCCCGTTAATTATATTTTATATTATTTGGATGTGGCGAATCAGGAAAACAATCGCTATCCATGATCGTCGCGCCTTAACTGGTAAAACTTTAACATACTGGATCGCACTGGGAATTTTATTATTTGCTAGCTATTCCACTCCTGTCCCCGCTTCGGATTATTGGTCAGTAAATGCCTTTTTTCTTATTTTCACATTACTCTTGGCTGATAGTTATTGGGATTTTAAAACATTAACAATAAATAATTTATTTAAAAAATGAAGCACTGGATTTTACAACCAAACCCACCAACAGATTTCGTTACCAATCACCCAGAACTACCTCATATCGTCGCGCGGTTGCTTTGGAATAGAAATCTACACACTCAAGAAAAAATTGATGAATTTTTAAATCCAGATTATTCACAAGATATCCACGATCCGTTTTTGTTTAATGACATGGACAAAGCCGTTGATATTATTTTTACCGCCATTGCTGAAAATAAAAATATCACCGTACACGGTGACTATGACGCCGATGGTGTCTGTGCCGCGACCATTTTAATAAAAACACTTTTACAGATTGGCGCCAAACCATTTGTAACTGGAGAAAACAAAATCGAAGGCACGCGTGTGTTTCTCCCCCACCGCGAAATTGATGGCTACGGCATAAATTTAAACACTGTTAAACATCTCAAAAAACACAAAACTGATTTGATTATTACTTGCGATTGTGGTGTTAGTAATATCGAAGAAATTAAATCGGCCAAAAACAATGGTATGCAGGTAGTTGTCACCGACCATCATTCTGTGCCTGAAAAACTACCAAACGCTGACGCAATTATTCACCCCAAAGTACTTGATGAAAAATATCCGGACAAAGGATTATGCGGTGCTGCGGTGGCTTTTAAATTAGCACAGGCGCTTTTACAAAAATACTGTAAAAAAACAAAAGGTAAAACTAATGACGGTTCTTCTTGTGAAGGGTTTGAAAAATGGCTTCTTGATTTAGTGGCGGTTGCCACTATCGGTGACATGGTTCCTCTTTTTGGCGAATCACGCACACTGACACGCTATGGGCTAACGGTTTTAAATAAAACACGCAATCTGGGATTGCGCGAACTTTGTATTGTGGCAGGTATTGCCGACGAAAATGGTAAACCAAAACGAAATTACGATACTCATGCAGTTGGTTTCCAAATTGTACCACGTTTAAATGCAGCTGGACGAATGGATCATGCTAACGCCGCTTTTGCACTACTTATGGCAAATGATGCCGTTGAAGCTAAAAAATTAGCAGAACAACTAAATAAAAATAATATTGATCGCCAAAAACTTACTGAACAAATTGTTAGCGCTGCGCGCGAGCAAATTGTTTCACAAAAACAAAACGTTAATCCCATACTCTTTGTTTATGATGAAAAATGGACCACGGGAATTTTGGGATTGGTAGCCGGAAAACTCAAAGACGAATTTTATAAACCAGTTTTAGCCATGGGCAAAAGCGCTGATGGAGAAATTGTTGGATCGGGACGGAGCATTAATGAATTTAATATTATTGAAACACTACAAAACAATCCGCAATTCTTCTTAAAATTTGGCGGCCATCCACAGGCGTGTGGATTTTCTTTAAAATCACTAGAGATAATGGAAGAATTTAAAACTGCATTCATAACAATCGCCAATAAAAAATTAACAGACGTTGATCTTTCGCCACAAATTGATATTGATGCTGAGGTTAATTTAGAAGATGTAAACTGGAAACTCTTCGATTTACTGCAGAAATTTGAACCATTTGGAATGGATAATGAAGAACCAACTTATGCGGCTAAAAATTTGACTTTGGTAAACGTTGATCCAGTTGGACAAGACGGTCGACATTTACGATTAAATGTAAAACATAAAACTCACATGGTGCGTAAAACCATTGCCTTTGGTTTTGGAGATGTAAACAAACATCCAACTAACTGGCGCGAAACTTTAAAACCAGGAGACAAAATCGATTTAGCTTTCACGGTCGATGTCAACGAATGGAACGGCAATCGCGAATTAGAACTAAAAATAAAAGATATTAAAAAATCCGCTTAAGCGGATTTTTTAATATCTTTTTTCTTTATTTCTTTATTTCTTTTTCTAATTGGCACCATTTTTTCTTTAATTGTTTTATCAGCATATTCTTCATCTCCACAGCCATATCTTTCTTAGCTGCATATTCAGCCACTGCTCGCTCCACCAAAGCATCATACATTTCTTTAGTTGGCCCCTCTAATTGTTTTAAACTCTCACTCAACTGACCATATAAAGCATTAACATGCTCTAATAATTTTGTTCGCATCTCTTTGCCCTTAGGTGTTGCATTGAGCCACATGAGAGCAGCACCAAGGAGCCCACCAAAAAATAGTCCTTTTTTAAAATTTCCCATATAGCAAATTTAAATAAATTATGTTCCACATCCGCCAGAAGTTGCGGCGGTGCCACCACTTAAAGTTTGAGAACATTCAGCTGGTGCTTTATCAAAAGTGGCACAGATTGCTGTTTTTACCGCTTCTGGCGTGCGAGCTACGTTCACTTGAGCGCCATTTAATATCAAAGTCGGTGAGCCTTCAACACTGTATTTTTGATTTAAACTCTCATGTACTGGATATAGTGGATAACTGCCAGATAGCCAGGTGCTCTGATCATTATATTTATCTAGGATAGCAAATTTTTTATTAGTACTGTCCACGCAGCTTTGTAACTGACTTTCAGTAACACCGGCTGTCGCCAAACATGCTTTATAATCCTGTGAGCCAACAAAACATTCCATGTATTTGATAAATTTATCTTTGGAGTTATTTTGTAGACAATATTGTCGAGTGTTTTCTTCTAATTCTTTCAAACCATGCATGGCATAAGAAACGAATTTTATTGTCATATCTGCTTTATTCTTTAGCAAACTCATCACTGGTACAAACGCTTGCTCCATTTGAATTCCATATGGGCAATATGACATCACAAACAATTCCGCTACTGGTTTGTTCGCCTTAGGTGCACTAGCAACAACGGGTGTACTAGGAGCGACTGGCTCCTGGGCAGTGTTGTCTTGAGCGGCGACTTGATCTTGTTGCCCTGCAGTAATTACTGCTTTGTTGGGGCCAGCTGCCTGTGTTTTATTTGTCAGCATAACAATTCCCAAAACAACAAAACCAACAGTTCCTAAAACCAGGATCCCTGTAACCATACCAACGATGGCTGCACTGCGTGGAGTTAATAATTCAAAAAATGATTTTTTATCTGACATATATATATTATGTTAATTATAACTGTTTAATTCTATCAGCTTAATAAAATTTAGTCAAGTTCATAAAATATCCAATAATTGATTATAAAGCCACAATAAATGACTAATCTGCGCATCTTTGGCATTACTTCCAGCTAGGGTATCCGAAAGATTCTCCACAAAAACTTCGGGGGAAATTAAGCTTTTAATCCGACTTTTATTCCAATCTTTTTCGTTGAAATAAGTAACTGCCTGAGCCCGTTTAAATAAAACTGGCCTAAAATACCAATCAGACATTTTTAACACGATGCTAAAAAAATCTTGCAGTACTATAGAACGATAATAAGTTATTACCAAAGGTAATTTGGGGTGGGTGGATAATTCATGTAAAATTTTTCTACTCGCACCAAAGGTCGGATAGTGCAAATGCACTAAATCATAATCACTCATTTTTTTTATAGCCTCATCCAAGCTACAATCACCTAAATATTCTCGACTAGGAGCAATTTTTTTAATATGTGTTGTGGTAGATTTTTTAGTACCACCAAACTGAATCGTCATAACATCTACTTGTATACCAGCCTCAGACAAATTATCCACCATTTTAAAAGCCAAATCATTAATATCATCGAAATAATCAAACGCCCCGGGAATTATATGAAATACACGCATAAATTACTTACTTTCTTTTTTCTCTTCGCGTAAGGCTAGTTCGCGCGTTACTTTGGTCAAATCACGGTTCATTTTTTCCAATTGTACAGTATTTTTAAAAAATAAATAAAATAACATGGCAAGCGCTAAATAAATAATAGCATCCACTCCCCTTCCTACTCCCAAAATACTGGCTAGATTCATAGTGCTATCTGGTAAAATTACTACTACCCCAGCTAATACCCAAAAAACGGTCCAAAAAAATGCCATGCCCAAACGCAAATCAGCACGTTGAAATTTTAACCACACAGCGATTATCGCTAAAACAAAAAATAAAACTAGAATAATTTGAATAAGCATCATATTTAAAACAAACCTTTAATTGTTGACTGCATCATCTTTAAAGCATCGGGCAAAAGCGGAACGACCACTGCTGAAATCTTATTTAAAAAAGCAACTACTTGTGATTCGCCGACTGCATTCATAAAATTTTGTCCTAATGGATAGCGCGCAATAAAATAAAAAAATACTGATAAGACCAATGACCCCTCCAATAAACCAAAAGCTAAACCGAGCAGACGGTCCACCCCACGAATGATTGGTAAATGAGTAATGATTGTAATAACTTTATTCAATAGCCAAAAAGCTAAAGCGACTGCGCGATTGATGAGAATAAATGAAATCACAAAAATTACCACGCGTGAAATATTGGGGTTCCAACCAGTTGTCGCGATCAACCAGTCGGCCACGGGCGCATAATAACGCGCGCCTAGATATATACCTAAAACCGAACCAAGCAAAGAAATCACGGTACGCACCAAGCCAAACCAAAGCCCAGCTAAGCCAAAACCCATTATTATAATAATAAGTACTACGTCAACTATGGACATAAAATTTATCCTTAATAAAAATAATGAAATAATAATAGGATGAGCGCGCCGGACTGTTAAACAGTCACTACGGCGCGCTCAAAAGGACGAGGTGGTACATGAACTACCCCCTGCTAGTGTGAGGTGATTGGAGTGCGGTGAGACGGATTTTCAACTTGCGTTGCTTCCCGCGTACTTCTGACAAACGTAACTCGTGTACGACCGAATAACTGCCAAGTCGAGTAAGCCGCTCACGTACAATTTGCTGGTTCAATCTGTCCATCTGCCACTCAATATATCTCCTTTCCAGTGGCGCAAATGGACGTCGGAGGGCATTAAAAATCCTTTTCAGTAACGCCATAAAAAACTGCGCCACCCTACCAAGTACCCTCTGTGTTACGTGCGACCACATAGCACACCTCCTTTCTTTAAGTGAGATGTGGTCGGAAAAGTTGCCAATACCAATTGGCAACACCAGGCCTTCTGAAACTCGTCCGATTTTAAAAGAACATCAAAATACTATAAACGTGGAAATAGCGCTTCTGATTTTACAACTTTTATTCCTGATTTTAATTTCCCCCATTCTTTCTCGTCTTCCAAATTCAATTTATCAAAATTCTTGTAACCAAATTGCTTTAAAATTTTCTCAGCTGTATGTGGAATAATTGGCAAAAGTGCTAAACCAATATTACGCAAAGCTTCTGCCAATTCGTAAAGCAAACCTGAAATATCTTTTCCGGATTTTGATTTCTCCCAAGGTTTTTCTGTAGAAATTGTTTGATCACACTGTTTAATTAATTCATTTACTTGTGCTACTGCCAAATCAAATCTAAATTCTTTTAGCACCTCTTCATAATTCTTCCAAGAAAACATAAAATTATTTTTACCCACATCTGGTTGCCCCCAGCCATATTTCTCAAGCATAGTCATTATCCGCGAATTCAAATTACCAATACCATTGGCTAAATTAGCGCTATAAAATTCTTTAAATTTTTCCTCAGTACAATCACCATCATCATAAGACGGCATAGCGCCTAGTAAATAATAACGAATGGCATCGGTGCCATATTTAGCTACCATGTCAATCGGATCAATAACATTGCCCAGTGATTTACTCATTTTCTGCCCTTGAGATGTGACAAAACCGTGAATAAAAACCTGTTTAGAATTTGGCAAACCGGCAGACATGAGCATTGCCTGCCACATGGCCGATTGTTGGCGTAAATTATCTTTACCAGCAACCTGAATGCCGGGCCAAAAATCTTTAAAATTCTTTTCATCTTTTGGCCAGCCTAATGTTGAAACATAATTTACTAAAGCATCAAACCAAACATACATTACATGGTCAGAATCATTAGGTACTTCAATCCCCCAGGACATTTTAGATTTCAAACGTGACACCGAAAAATCTTGCAATCCGGCAGCAACAAAATTTCTAATCTCTAATAAACGATTTTTTGGTACCACAAAATCCGCTTGTTTGTCATAAAGCTCCAAAAGTGGTTTTTGATATTTAGAAAATTTAAAAAAATAATTTTCTTCTTCAATTAATTCCAAATTTAAATTAGGATGCACTGGACATTTACCATCTATCAACTCGGAGTCAGTTTTTTCCAGCTCGCAACCAACGCAATATTTAACTTTATATTCTTTTTTATAAATATCGCCATTTTTAAAACAACGTAACCAAAATTCCTGTGCCGCCTTGACATGGTGTTTGTCGGTAGTGCGGATAAATTGATTGTAGCTCAAATTTAAAGCGGATTTTAAAGCGTCAAATTTAGCAGCATATTCATCACAATAATCTTGTGGGTCGCGTTTTTCTGCCAATGCCTTTTGGTAAATTTTTAAACCATGTTCATCGGTGCCAGTATTAAAGATCACTTCGTCGCCGCAAAGTTTATGGTAACGCGCCAAAACATCGGCTTGAATAATTTCTAACGCAAACCCAATGTGTGGTTTTGCGTTGACATATGGTAATGTGGTTGTGAGATAATATTTTCTTGACATATCAATTAATAATCACTACAAATTCCCCTCTTTCATCTATTTTTTGTTCTAAAATTTGTTTAATACTGCCACGATAAATTGTTTCGAACATTTTAGTCAACTCACGACAAATTACAATTTGTTTTTCTGCGGGTAAAACATGATTTAATTCTTGTAAACATTTGGTAATCCTATGTCCGGATTCATAAAACGCCACTGTATTGTTTTGTTCCGCCACTTCCTTAAAATATTTCTGGCGTTTATTTTTATGGGGCGGGAAACCCATAAAAATAAATTTATCAGTGGGAAAACCGGAAATAGACAAGGCAGTTGTTAAAGCCGAAACACCGGGCATGGGTACAATTTCAATCCCCCCTTTTACTAATTGGCTTACCAACAAGTTCCCTGGATCAGAAATTCCGGGTGTGCCTGCATCAGTTACAAGTCCCAATGTTTGCCCGTTTTTTAATAATTCCGAAATTTCTTTTACTACTCGCAAAGGACTATGTTGGTGATAACTTTTGAGCGGCTTAATAATTTTGTAATGATTTAACAAATTTTTAGTGACCCGAGTATCTTCACACAAAATCAAATCAACGCTTTTGAGAGTTTCAAGCGCGCGTAATGTAATATCGCCAAAATTGCCAATTGGGGTGGCAATTATGTATAATTTTCCTTGGTTTTCCATACTTTTATTCTATCAAAAAACGCAGAAAAAGTAAAAGGGTTTACTCCAAACTAATCGCCTTTACCGGACAGGAATCGACAGCTGATTTTACGGTCGCTTCATCATCGCCCACAACATCGAGAACAGAGGCTTTGCCATCATCATCCATTTTAAAACTATCTGGCGCGAGTAATGCGCAAGTACTACAACCAATACAAGTTTCTTTATTTATTTTTAGTTTCATATTTGTAATGAATGAGGTAATGATTAAATTTATTTTATCATTACCGAGTGAATAAGAATATATCGTAGATATATATTTATAAATAAATTATTTACTTTTTAATACATAAACTTTATTCCAATCAGTTGGTGGTGGACTAGCAATAAAAGTATTACACCGCTCAATAAATAATTGGGTCGGACGATCATCTGATTTAAAATTCAACACAGCTTGAAACTGGACAATCGCATTCGTCCAATCGCGCGCAAAATAAAAATCCAACCCTTTTTGAAAAGACACAGTCCACTCCGGCGCTGATATCTTGTTATCACTAACTAACTCATAAACTTTTACTGGTTGCCGTTTGCCTTTTACTGCTACAAAATCCAACAACCGACAGACAAAATCATTTTTTACTAATTCATAAGTATTTTCACTAATAACTAACCGCACCCCATATACTTTGCACAGCCCTTCCAAACGTGATGATAAATTTACCGCGTCACCAATCGCTGTATAATTAAATCGTTTATTCGAACCGATATTGCCAACTATCGCTTCACCACTATTAATACCAATGCCAATATCAATTTCTTTACTGACATTTTCACGAAAATTATGTAAATTCTCAACTAATATTAAAGCGCTCACGCACGCATCAATAGCATGGTTTTGATTGGCAAGCGGTACACCCCACAGAGCCATCATCGCATCGCCAATATATTTATCTACCAAACCATTGTGAGCCATCACGATATCACTAGCGCCGGTAAAATAATTATTCAATAATTTGACCAGATCTTCTGGAGATAATTTTTCCGACAAAGCAGTGAAATTGCGAATATCGGAAAACATAATCGTAATCATGTTGCGTTCGCCGCCTAATTTTAATTTTCCCGGATCTTTCATGATTGCACTTGCCACTGTTGGAGAAACATAGTAAGAAAAAGCGTTTTTAATCCATAATTTATTTTTTTCAGTGATAAAATACTTTACTGCAACGCTACCCAAAAAACTAAAAAATATCACTAATAAAGGATACAAGATGTCAAAAATAACACCTCGATCAAATGCAAGCGAAGCAAATATTAAATATCCAATCAATAATCCTAGGGCTATCCAAATAGCGGACAAAATTTTACGGAAATACCAAACTGCTAAACCAACTACAGATGATAATAAAAATAAAACAAATACAATCCAACCACTTGCTACCGGGTGTAAATAACTATTTTGTAAAATTGTGCCAATAATATTGGCGTGAATAAACACGCCTGGCATAAATTGATTTTTGGAAATCGGAGTGGAATATTCATCGTGTAAATTGGGAGCAGTGGCACCTACCAAAACAATTTTGTCTTTAAAAATCGTAGAATCAAAATTTTTGTCTAGCACATCAACCAATGATATGGTGTCAGCTGGTGTCTTGCTAAAAATCGGGTTTATTACTCCACTCTCTTCTACTGCTTTTGGCCAATCAACTTGGTGACCAAGATACTGTTGAATGACTGCCACCGATAAAGGCACAAAACCCCAATCGTCATCTGTTTGCCCAAAAATAAAAACCGGTAATTTCCTAAAAATTCCGTCGGAATCTAAAATGATATTGGTGAAACCCTGTCTGGTACTAGTAGCTAAAGTTCCAAAAGGCTTGTGCGCTTCAGTAGATACATATTGATTTACGGTTTTAACATATTTTAAAACTAACTCAACCGGCAAAAAAAGATTGGGGGTATTTTTAACAACAGTAATTAATTTTGCATCAGCAGCCGCATCATTTGATGACTCACTAAAAATAATATCCAAAGCAATAGTTTTAGGCGCGCCGACAGAAATTTTTTCTAATAAATCAGCATAAACACCGCGTGGCAAAGGCCACTGCCCCAATGCTTGTATGCTTTTGTTGTCTAAAGTGATAATTTTTACAACATCTTGCTTGGGTGCATTTAAATAAAGTTTATCAGTAAACTTATGGCGATAAGTAAAAAATACGCCAACAAAAAAAAGCGCAGAAAAAATTATCGCAACCAAAATTATTACTAATGATTGATAAAAAATTTCTTTTTTTCTGGAAATCATATTAACGCAAAGCGTTAGCACCAACAGTTGGTGCAATTACCTTAATATCTAAAGCGGCGTAATAATTAACCGGCAAAGTAGGATGCGGACATTTAACAGCGATACTGGTTTCTCCAATACTTTGGCCAACAACATTACGATTATCCATGGTGGCTATTTGCTCGTCCAATACCGACCACCAACACTGGCCAGGATTGGTTTTGGTACCATCGCTATTTACAAACATAGGCGTCAATAATATTGTTTTACCTATTTTTATGGTTGAATAATCAGTTTGAATAATCAATTTAACTTCGCGAACTTTTTTCAAAGTTGCCTCATCCAATGTTTGGTCGGTTTCAAAATAAGTTACATTTGGAGATAAAATATCAGTGTCAGTTGGCAATGGCTGTGCTTGGGGGAAGACAGTGTTAGCAGGCTGTGGTAGAGAAGGTTTTATTGTAGTTGGTGCATTATTTCCGCTTGAAGGTGATGTCGGTTGAGTTGGTTGCGCTGGTGTGGGATCTTTTACATCTGTTTGACTTCCAACAGCTTTTTCACCGTCTGAATTAGACCCTGACTCTACCAAATCTTTTTCTACATTGGTGGTGATATCTGCTGGAACAGTTGCGGGCGACCGATTTTCTTCTGACACTGGCACTGGTTTAAAATTTATATTTTTATCAAATTCAATATCAGCGTTTAAATTTTTCACTACCCAGGCATCATTTAAATCTAAAGTTGAAGATGCAACCACAATCATATCTGCCCACGGCTCTGTTGAAGAGGCCTCAACTAGCGCGCTTTGATTTTCTAAAACTAACACTGATTTTTTGCTCCCTTTAGCAGTAACTTCCACTTTACTTTTTATCACATCAACTTCGGTGTGGCCATTTATACGCGCGCGCATGTCAAACACAGTGCCGCGAACCGCAGCGACCGCTTCGCTGGTTTCCACTTCATAGCTGGAATTACTATCAACCAAATTAACAATACGATTCCAAATTCTACCAACTTGTAAAAATAAATTTATTTTTAAGTTTTGATTTGTCTCATCAGGCGCTAACATTGAATTAATAACCACTGCTGTATTTGAATCCAGACTAACACGCGCATGATTG
>Ga0247841_10006751_pt1 | contig 17475 bp, 14 predicted proteins | sample LaCruzMarch2015__2_FD_192410 | JGI IMG/M metagenome (GOLD analysis project Ga0247841, IMG submission 192410) | Freshwater microbial communities from meromictic Lake La Cruz, Castile-La Mancha, Spain - LaCruzMarch2015_18m | ecosystem: Environmental > Aquatic > Freshwater > Lake | place: Spain... | reverse complement strand
TAAGTGGTTTTTTTAATGGGTCCCAACAAAGGGCCCAACAACACATAAATTTTATCGTTGTGTTTTATTTCAGGATTCATTTGCTGTTATTGGATTTTGATAACATAATCCAAAATTTGATATCTAGCTGGATATGCCGACTAAATTGACCACCCCATGCCGATCGGAACAGACAAGTCTAAATATATTTAAATCAGACATTTAGTGTGGTCTGTCAAAATCAGCGCAAGGTGGTCAGATGCACCGGCTTGTCCAGGGCTTGAATATTTATTCTTTTTTGATTTTATCATAATCACGCAAAGCCAGTTTAATACTTGAAATTACCAGATCGGGTTCATCCGTTTGAACAAAATGGCTTGAGTTTGAACAATAAAATAACTTTCCATATTTCAGGGGATATAAAAGTTCCAGCCATCGTTTCATCTGGATGTTACTATTAATTCTCCACATTTTTTCCCTGTCATAAATTGTTGGTGGTTCAGAATTAGAAAAACCACCTGCCTTAATAAAATGTACTGGAACGTCGGGCAAAGGATTCCGATCGCACTCTTCAAAATCTGTTTTGGTCAATTGCCTTGATATTTTTACCTCTTCTACATAATACCCTGGCATCTCTGTATAGAGTTTTTCAATAAAATTCTTATACGGTTGTCCAAATATAGAATCAATCTGATGCCGGGTAAGTCCAATTTCCAGATAAGGCAGGTCGCCCATATCTCCCTTTTTTGTGAAATCAATGGGATCAATAAAAATAAGACCCGCAATTTCATTGGGATAGGATGAGGCAAAACTTCTGATATAGGCACCTCCAAAAGAATGAGAAACCAATAAGTAAGGTGGGTTTAATCCTTTTTGTAAAAGCATTTTTCTCAGGTTTTCAACAATATGCGCTGTGGTTGGAGGCAGGCTGTCATCTACGGACTCTCCGATCCTTGGACGGTTATAGGCAAAAACAGCATTCGTTTTTGAAACTTCATCAATAATACCGTTCCATCTGTTATAAGTATCAGCCATTCCATTTTCAAATACGATTACCGGTTTATTATTTTGATTATTCTTCATACCAGTTGTATATACTTCAACCTTTTTTCCATTTAAAGTAATAAAGTCCAGGTTGGCAAATGCTTTGTCTTTATTTGCTTTAACTATTTCAATAAGGGTTTTCCATCTGCTATCCGTGTACAACGATTTTAAATCCGGGTCAGCCTTTATATGCCCGTAATTGGTATAATTCATCGATGTTGCAATGTAATTTAAATAAAAGAATGCGCTATCCGCATTGTTTGCCAAGGCATAAGAACATGCTGCATTATAACGATGGTTCATTGTTATTTTAGCATCAGGCGCTTTAAATGCATCAGAAAATGCATAAGCAGATTTCTCAAACTCTTTTACCTGATACAAAGAGTCTGCTTTTCGGATAAGAACGTCATACCTGCCTGTGTTCGTCTGGCAAAATACCGATGCAGCGCATAGCAAAAGGGCTGAAAATAAAATTGCTGATTTCATAAGTATATTTCTATTTAAATTATTAATTCCATGTCAATGAACCACTTAAACCCAGCTTGCGGGTAATTTGCTGTCGGGTTAAACGCACTGTTGTTTTTTCATCACGATATAAGCTGTCAGCAATCGACCCTCAATCCTTGATTCTTTGTATATGTCCATTCCATTATGAGTCAACATGCTTTTAAATTCTGTCAAACTCCATTTATTGACTACCTTAAATCCACTCAATGACCCAATCATTGTTGCTATGATTTTGCTTTTGGTATTTTCACCAAAACAAAGCGTCGGGGCAATAATAATTCCATTGTCTTTCATCACTCTTTTAATCTCGTTTAAAGGCTTTTCCGGCTCGTAAAGCAGATGGAACAGATTAGAAGCGATCACGATATCAAATGATTTATCCGGGAATGTCAGCTTATATGAATCCTGGATTTGGAAATCTATGTTGGTGATTTTTAATTTCAATAATTTTTGATTTGCAACACGAATCATCATAGGTGAAATGTCTGTTGCAATGACAGAAGACACTTTTGAGTAAACTGAAAAAGGAATAATCCCCGTTCCGGTGCCTATCTCAAGAACAATATGACTCATTTTCAAGTCTGAATCCATGTTTTCAAGAATAGTCCTATATGTTTTTTTGAAAACTGTATTTATGAACGAGTCATAGTGATTTGCAAACCAATCCCAAAATCTTCTCTCTTTACCCTGTCTGTTAACCATATCAGCCTCCAGATTAATAATATTGCAAATGTTCAGGATTTTATCTGAAGCAATACTTGCCATTTGACAAGAAATTACTTAAAAGCAATTTCTTTTCTGATTCTGCTTAATGAGGTGTCTGTTACACCTAAATATGAAGCAATGTGTTTAACAGAGGCGTTTTGAATAATTTCAGGTCTGGACTTCAGTAATGACTCATACCTTTTTTCGGCTGTAAGGTTAATCATTGACAGTGTTCTCTCTTTTAAAGCAATAAAACTGTTTACTAAAACAGCCCGAACAAATCCTCTGAATTCAGGGATGGTTTGAAATAATGCCTGGAGTTTGGTATGACTCCCTATCCAGCCAGAACACTCAGTTAATGCCTGAATGTTTTCCTGGGAAGAAGTTCTTTTAATATAGGAAGCAACCTCAAAAACGATGGCGTTGCTGCCATAAAAATTAGTTGTAACCTCATTGCCTTCTGTGTCAACGGCATAAGATCTCATGAACCCCTTCTCAAGAAAAAAGTACTCGTTGCATATAGTGCCCTCTTTCAATAAAAAGTCATTTTTCAAAAAAGATATTGGTTCGAAATTGCCCGCAATAATTTGTGCAATATTGTCAGACATGGGCATTGTCTGTTTAATGAAATTTGTAAGACTTTGTCTCTCTGATATCATGAGAAAAATGTTTTAAGGTCTTTTCAAGTCAAATTAAAGTTTACTTTCCATTTTGGATGCCTTCATGCAAAATTTTAAGAAATCTACATTGTCATTTTCAAAGGTTCAGGACAATTTTACCACCCGACATTATCTTTGAATACATATTTTGCCTCTTCTGGTTTACATCTGTGGACCTTTTAGCATCCAAGGCGTAAACTTTTCCCTTTAGTTAAATATCAGGGAGGGTTTCATCTTCGCGGAGGCGCATTTCTTGTTCGCTGGGTTCATTATTTTTTGTCTTCATCAATCCATAAATTATAAATCCAATTCCCACTACAAGGTAAGGAAGACTCAAAATTTGTCCCATATTAAATGTCATTCCATCTTCAAATCCGACTTGGTTCTCCTTCACAAATTCGAGAAAGAACCGAGCTGCAAAAATCAATGTAATTACCAATCCAAAAAAGAATCCATTTTTAAGGCTTTCTCGTCTTGTTTTATAAAGATAGAACATCAGCCCGAATATCAATAAATACGAAATTGCTTCATATAGCTGGGCAGGATGTCGTGGCAAATTATCTACACGTACAAAAATAAAAGCCCACGGAACATTTGTTGGAGTCCCAATTATCTCAGAATTCATCAAGTTGGCAAGTCTTATAAAGCATGCCCCTAAACCTGCAACAATTGCTAATAAATCAATCGTTTTAATAATTGATTCCTTTGTCTTTTTTGCATAAATAATCAAAGCAATTATTAATCCCAGTGTACCACCATGACTAGCTAATCCTTGAAATCCAGAAAATTTATATCCGCCAGCAGCAGTCAGTTGAATTGGCAAAATAATTTCCAATGGATGACTAAAATAATAAGATGGTTCATAAAACAGACATTGAGCCAGCCTTGCTCCGACAAAAATTCCAATCATTCCATATACTGATAGCCTTTCTAAATTAACAAGCGGAATGTTTTCATTCTTAAAAATCCATTTTAGGATGCAAATACAGAGGATTAATCCGCCAACAAATAAAACGCCATAATATCTAAGCGAAATCCCCAGTATTTTAAAAATCACAGGGTCAATATTCCAATGTATGTAATTTATTATCATTTTAGCTCAATCCTTTGATTTTGAATTGGTATTATTATTTTTTCGTCCTGGGTAGTAATTTGATCCCTGGTTCGATGATGACAAATAATTACTTTTTTAGTATCAATTTTCAAATTTCTGGAGGAGGCATCCGTAAACACCCAGTAAGGGGCGATCACTAAATCGAGATTCTTTATTTTGCAAACCGTATCCGCAGTTTCTGCATCACCCGAGATGAAAATTCGTTTGCCGTTCCATACAATTAAATAAGAATAATTTTTAAATGAAAAACTGTGTTTGGTTTTAAATTCTTGAATAAAAAAATTTGGAATGGAGTCATTAATGGTGTTCAATTCATATTTTCGCTTACCTGATAAGTAAAGTGTAACAGGCCATGGTCCATATAGTTTCTGATTTGTCTTTTTAAAAAGTTTTTTGCTGTAATGGTCAGCATGTCCATGGGTGAAGAGGAATATTGAATGATCATGAATACTGTCCAGCAATTTAACGTCATATGTCATATAATCATGAGCACCTGATTTATAAGGAAAGTCAATGTACATATTGATATTCCCGTCAGTCATGAAAAATCCACAATTTCCAAGAAATGCAATGTCAATATTTTTGGACTGCGGAAATGAAATAAATGAAATTAAAGTGAAAAGAACTGTCAGGAATACTTTATTTAATTCAATTTTCATGGTACATTTCTAATTTTGATGTTATGGCCAACGAGTGTGAGATGTAAATGGATGAGGTTACTTTGTGGTTGGTTTTAAGTTAAAGTTGAGGATAGCATACAAATAGTATGCGGATGGGCGAATGTTTAATGCTGAGGTTATGCACGTCGAATTTACAAAAAAAATTGTATTCTGCAGCCTTTTGGGGAAACCAGTCCTCTTGACTATATTCCGCCGATTTTAGTTGACCATCTTAACTTATTGACAATCTGCAAACTGCGAAGCTCCGGCTGTTCCGGCGAAGACGGGTCAGCGTGAGCGTTTTTTCCAGTCAGGATTTTCCATCTATATTTGTAAGTAATTTACTTCGAATGAAAGCAATACGATTATTTCTGTTTTTCATTGTTTACGGGCTTTTAGTACAGGGCACCGCGCTCGGACAGTCTGTTGAACCAGCGAATTCCAATGGGGAGATACGGCAGCCGGAAACCCTGAAACTAAGTGAAATTCCTACCAGATCCGTCCAGCTCGTTTCCAAAACCCGGGAAGCCATTCTTAACTTGTATAAAGCCGGTACCCTGGAAACGATCAAAGCCAGGAATGAACTGATCCGTGCAAAGATCGACACCAGCCTGTTAAAAGTAATAGACCGGAATGATACACTGATCAGCCTCCTGACACTGGAAAGCAGGAAAATATTTCTGCAGCAGCAGGAGCGGATCATTGCAAAGGAAGAACATCAACTCAGAGTGATTCTCCAGTCGCTGGAGGATTTGATGAGCATGCTTAATCAGGAAGAAGAGGTATGGAAAAAAACGAGGCTTCTATTACATAAGGATTCCCTAAACAGTCCTGTTACCCGGAATCTGGCGACAACGATTGTTTTCATTGATTCCGCGCAGAGCCTGGTTGACAAGAAATCAGAGATGATGATCGAAGTCCTTCAAAAGACCATCACCCTAAGTCTGAGGATCGATCTGGCCCTTCAAAGAACGCTTGAGCGAATTAAAAGAACAGAATTGAATTTATTTGCTAAAGGCCAGGTTCCTTTGTTTCGTATTGATTTCCGAAAAGATTACCCGTATGCCGTCACCCATGCTCTTCAAACCTTCAAAGAGGTAAAGCTTAAAGAACTTGGCGACTACCTCCTTGTTCACCAGTCTTTAATTATCATATTGTTGTTGCTTTTTTCAGGCTTATTAGGACTTTTTTACATGCTGAAGAGAAGGGTTCACCTCAACCTGGAAGGATATGGGAAATTTTACAAGGAGATGCTGCTGGTCCTGATCTCAAAGCCTTTAAGTGCAGCAGCCTTGCTAACCCTTTCAGCAGCTGCATTTATCTTTCCTGATCGCCCCTACATCTTTCGTGAGTTAATTGTGTTTATCACCATTTATCCTCTCTTTAACCTGTTTAACAGGATCCTGGACCGCAAATACCAGGTATACCTCTATTGGTTCGGTTTTATCATCCTAATGTATCTGTTGATTATCCTTGTCGTTTCCGACATAGACCTTGCCCGGCTGATATACCTCATTGTTGCGGTTGTTGAGGCCGGCCTCCTGGGAATGATGCTTGTCAAACTAAGGAAGCGCATGGACATGGGCTTCCTCAGGAGCCTTGTTTACATCTTTGTTGTTTTTAATCTGGCCCTTGCCATAACGGGGCTGGCCGCAAATCTTTCAGGCAGGGTTGTCCTCACTTTTATGGCAATCAATGCAGTGTTTATCAATACCCTGAGTGCGATGATGCTTTATGTTGCCATCATCATGCTGAATGGAATTGTTGTTCTGGGAATCGATTCACCTCATGTCCGGAAATTGAATATTTTCAACCTTTACGGAGAACAGATAAAAGAGTGGTCGATCCTGATCCTGAACATGCTGACAGTATTTTATTGGTTTGTGGGGTTTTTACAGGCTTTTTATATTGATAATTACGCGTCGGAACTGGTCATCTCTTTTTTTACCTACAAGTTCGTGATTGGCACTGCCAGTTTTTCGCTCGATATTGTTCTGCTTTTCTTTGCAGTCATCTTTGGCTCCTTTTTTTTAGCAAGGTTCCTTCAACTGATCCTCGAAAACGATGTACTCAACCGCATGCCATTGTCCAAGGGTCTTCCCCATACCATTGCCATGTCGGTAAAGTACAGCCTGATCGTTTCAGGTTTTTTCCTGGCATTCAATGCAACGGGCATCCCGATGGACAAATTTACCCTTATCCTTGGAGCATTCGGAGTGGGTGTCGGCTTTGGACTTCAGAAAATATTCAGCAATATCGTCTCAGGATTGATCCTCCTGTTTGAAAGGCCCATCCAGATTGGCGATACCGTGCAGGTAGGCTCTCTCATAGGACGCGTAAAATCAATCGATCTTCGTGCAAGCAACATCCACACGTTCGATGGCTCAGAGGTTATCGTACCGAACGAACAGCTGATATCAAACGAGGTTATAAACTGGACACTTTCAGATATGAAACGCAGGGTGAAAGTCCCGCTGAGTGTGAGTGTCGAGTCGGATCCCTTTCAGGTTCAACATCTCGTTATGGAAATCCTTAACGATCATCCAAAGATATTGAAGGATCCCAAACCATTGGTTTACTTTACGCTGGTTGGCCAGAGTTCGCTCGACTTTGAGCTGCTTTTCTGGATATCCGAAAAGGGTGAAGGCCGAAGCACAAAGAGTGACGTTCTGTTCGGGGTTTTTCAGAAGCTTAAAGACAATAATGTCAAAGTTCCTATCCCAAGGCAGGACATAAATATCATCAACCCTTCAATAAATGACATTTTATGATTATAGAAATTATCATCTTGTTTTGCCTTTTCATAATCAACGGGCTCTTCGTAATGACCGAGATTGCAATGGTATCTTCCCGGAGGACAAAGCTCGAAATGGATGCCCGGGGTGGGCACAAAGGAGCCAAAGCCGCGCTCGAACAATTGAGTAAGCCAGCTGGCGTACTGTCGACCGTGCAGATTGCTGTTACACTCATCGGAATCCTGACCGGGGTTTTCAGCAGTGCTGAGATATCCGAAGGCATGGCTTCCCTGCTCATTTCAGCAGGGATGTCACAACCCACAGCCAACACCCTGGCCCTGGTCATCGTGGTGACTGTTGTGACCTTTATCTCCATGCTAATCGGTGAGTTGGTACCGAAGCGTATTGGCTTGATCAACCCCGAAGGAGTTACCAAAGTGATGGTCCCTCCAGCAGTAATACTTTCCAAGATTCTCGTACCGGTAACCTGGCTACTTACCCGGTTCAGCGACTTTATACTTAAAGCGCTCAGGATAACCCCATCTTCCGACTCCAGGGTAACTGAGGAGGAGATCCGCGCATTGGTTTTACAGGGAACCCTGGGCGGTGATGTTCAGCAGATTGAACAGCTCCTCGTTGAGCGGGTATTCAACCTCGGCGACCAGAAGATCACCTCCCTCATGACACATCATTCGGAACTGGTATGGCTCGACGTGGCCGAAAGCAATCCTGAAAGCTGGGACAAGATCAGGAGGCGCATGCACTCGGTTTACCCGGTATGCAAGGATAACATCAACAATGTGGTCGGCGTGGTTTTCCTGAAGGAGGTGTTCATGGGGTACCAGAGGGATGTTGTGCAGAAGCTGGATGATTATATCAGGCCGGCCCATCTTGTCCTCGATTCGATGTCGGTGTATGAAACCCTTGACATGTTCCGGGAAAAAAAGACGCATTACGGACTGGTTGTCGACGAATACGGGTCCATTGCCGGAATGGTGGTGCTGAATGACATATTGGAAGCCATTATCGGGGAATTCGACAAGGGGGAATCCCTGATCCCACAGATTCACCAGAGGGCTGAGGGCTCCTGGCTGGCCGACGGGCAGGTATCGTTCTATGAGTTTGCCTACAAATTCAACCTGCAGGGATTTGACAAGCACAATGTAAAGTTCAATACCCTCGCCGGCCTAACAATCAGTATGTTGAAACACTTTCCAAAACCCGGAGAGAAATTCATTTTCATGGGGTACGAACTTGAAGTGGTCGATCTTGACGGAAACAGAGTTGACAAGTTGATCATAAAAAAATTGTAACCCCATTAGACAAAACGAATCATTGAACAATTTCCTCCTGTTTTTTTAACCACATTGCCTTATGTTTGAAAAAAACGCTCGCTTTAACCAGTCCTCGCCAAAGCAGCCGGAGCATCTGTCCCCATTCGGCAGGGGAGTGGTCAAAAATGAAGTAACATGAAATAAAAAAGAAGACGATGATTTGTAAGATCATCGTCTTCATACAAAAGTAAACTGAAAGATTACTTTGTTACGTAAGTGGTGGAGGGTGAATAAATATATAAGGTTACAACAGTCACCAACCCATTGACAAACGATTGTTTCGTTTTGACAGTGTAATCTTTTGCGTCACCTGCCATTTTTTTGGGATCGGATAATTTCACGCGGACCAGACCGCCAAGCATGTAATGATTCCATTTTGTTACCTGCTGGGTACCTTTGGCACCTTCACCAACCTGAGTTTTATAGGTGTAGCATGAAGTAAATAAAAATGAGCACAAGATTAATCCAACCGACATTTTAATAATTCTCTTTTTCATTTTTAGTTGATTTTAGTTAGAAATATAATATTAAGCAACTGGATGTAACACCAGTCACTATTTTAATTCTTTAGCTATTTGCTGGTCGTTCAACCACGATGCGATCTCTTTTTCCAGGTATTCAGGTGCATATTTCTTATAATTTGTACCAAGGATATCGGTGGCAATCTGCAAACTTTTTTGAAAATTTTTAGAGGCAAGCATGTTTCCCGATTTATCAAAGACTTCGATATCCACATCAATGTCGATAATGGTAGCAACAACCATGACAATTTGTAATTTCTTTAATTTAATTATCATCAGGCGATCACCGGAGGATTGAATCATCCTGGTCTTTATGTCGTCATAATTTTCTGTATACAAGGTTGGAAATAATAAAACCTTATACCCTTTGTTCTTAAATGATTGTGAAATAACCTCCTGGAGCACATCAGTAAAATTTTTTCCACTCTTTGTTCCCATGGGCCAGGCAACACCTATACTTGAAAGTTGGTATCCTACAAAATCCGCTTTTCGGTTTCCATCAACGACCATCTCCCTTTGATCATAAACTGCAAGGGTGATCGATTTTGTTCCGGAATAATTTATTTCCACCTTCATTTTTTCATACGGAACTTTCTTACCTACTACACAACCTATGAGAGAAATCAGAAAGACAGAATAAATCACGGATACAAAGAGTTTTTTCATAAAGATGCTTTTAATTGATTTGATTTATAAAATTCGTAGTTACGTGAGGGAGGATTTCCCTTTTGCGGCAGAATATTATGCAAAGGTTATGCCGGAAATTGTTGGCAAATCAAAAACGAGTGATAGGATCAGCTAAAGATCTGAATATGAAATGAGATTAACATATTCTTTTTTGAAGAAGAAATATTCAGGGAAGAATGAATTATGGGAAGATTTGGATTTACTGATCAAAATAATCACGTATTATACGCGAAAAGACGTGATGTGAGGTTGAAATCAGGGCATCGTTTCCAATCAGGTTCCTCCGGCCAAGTCAGGTCAAAGTCAGCGTTCTTTCCAGTCCCGTTTAAGATATAGATAAAAATCATCATTGACCCATACAGACCTTGACCGGATCATGGATTTTTCATAAAATTCAGATAGTTTATTCAAAGCTTTGGTCAGCGTTTCTTCAGTAACAAAGGTCAGGATCATATAACTGCCATGTTGTATCCTGATCTCACTGATCCTGTTATAAGAATTCAAAGGGACATCGGAGGTGATTAAGGGTTCATACCAGGATTGAAAGAGAATATTCTTCGACCGGTTAAACTCTTTTTTTGCAAAATCGTTGGTGACCGCCCGGAAAAGATCCTTTTTATCAGGCGAGGCAAATTCAAAAACAATGTCGGACTCAAGGCGGCTTGCCAGAAATATTTTATCATTGATTGGTTCTACGGTAAGATTTTCAGTAATGTCCCATTCATTATAATAGATAAAAGTCGAATGTTTCTTTTCAATATTGATCTTTGCCTGAATGTTTTCACTGATAATTAATCCAACAAGCTGTTTTACATGTTTGAAATTGTCGTGTGTGTAAGTGATTTTAAGATGGTGATCAAAGTTTGCAACCTCCTCCGACATTTTGATATGATAACCGCTGATGAACTTGTTCCTGATCAGATCGTTCATGACGTTTTCAATATCCGGATTGGGAATCATTCCGGGACTGTTCCATTTTTCTTCAAGTCTGGAAATAATATCAGGCTCTGTAACATAACCGATGAACTTCTTCTTGTTATTCACGAAAAGCGTTGTCTTGAAAAGCAGGTGATAGGCAAAATCTTTTGTCAGGGAAGAATGGATATCCAGAAATCTGAGCTTCCCTTTAAAAACAAGGCCCAGATCAACAGCAACAGCAAGATATTGCAACTGGACATTCGACAAAATCGCTTCATCTGTGATCACATCATGAAACAGGATATTCATCTTTGATGCGTCATACGTGTATGCCAGTTCTTCCAGATCTGCCAGTTTGATCAGCATCTCAATGGCTTCGATGTGACTGATTTCAGCATGACCTGTAGCCTCCCGAACCTCATAATTGCTGAAATCAAATTTCTTTCCGAAAATGGAGACCAATCCAATCTCGTAAATATCACTTATTGTATCCTCAGCTGAAATGAAGGTCATTCTTTTGGTAAAATCGTTGATAAAATGGACCTGGCTGTCCCAGAGTTTTTCACTCAGAAGTCCGATGGTATAACTGAGCAGTCCAACTTCGTCATCGCGTCTGGTGAGTTTATCGAATGAATCGGGTGAATGGATGTCGGATTGCAATAAATCATGAACGTTCCGGTCGAGTTCTACGATGGGCCGGGTAATCTTTTCTGATATGTAGATGGAAATAAAAAAACTCGTCAACAGAAACAGTATGAGCATCATCGACCATACATTGAAAGCTTCTACGATCAGGTTTCCCTCATCAATACCCAGGTTGGAATTAAAAATGAAACCCGATACATCAAAACTCGTTTTGTTGACAAACCAGGCGACTTGTAAAAAGAAGGCAATCATATAAAAATTTGAAAGTGCAATTTTGATGGGGAAATTTATTTTCAGGCGGCCCAGCAGAAGCAAAAAAACAGGAAACAGGAGCAGTGATGCCAGTATATTGGAGTTAAGAACCGGAAGGAAGAAATACTTCAAGTTTGCATCAAATGTCAGTGAACCATGATTCAGGTTATAGACGATGGAAGAATAGGTGACAAATGCGATGTTTGAGAATATCAGAAACAGTGTCAACTCCAGTAACTGCGAAATTTTATAAAGTTTTAACACACTACGCATGCGGCTAAAACCCATGATCATACCCATCAGGCCGTTCCCTATCGACCAACTGATCAGATAATCAAAGCCGTTACCGAGAAGCAGATCCGAAGACATGTTGCCGATAAATCCAACCAGAAAGCCATAAACAGGTCCATAGTAAAATCCTGCAAGGCAAATCAGTACGATCTGAGGTCGCACAGCGGCATGTGAAATGCCCGGGAATTTTAAAACTACAAGGGTGTTGAGGGCGACCAAAATCAATAATATCAAGAGCATGGCCAGGTGCTTGTTTGACAGGATACGGCCGATATTTTTTTGAATTTTGAAAAAATCAATAAATTTTCCTGCCATAAAAACAAGTAGATTTTTAAGAAATGTTCCGGGATCTTCGAATCAAAGATAAAGAATCCATGAAAAGGTCCAATGATTTCCTTCTGAAATTCGAAAAGCCTGATTGATCTTGAAAAAACGTTCAAGTTGAACGGTTCACTCCGGAATTTATTGACCACTTACGTGCAAACCTGGTCGGAGCCGTAACAGGTCATTCTTGAGAATGGGTTTGGCCAGAAAATCAATATACCGGATATCCATCAAAACCAGATCAATGGAGGAATCTTCGCGACACAAATTCACTGCCACAACACCGTTGTCGGCACGAAGGATTTTGACCTGCGTATTTTTCAACATGGTGCAGATCAGGTCAAGATTGATTCTAATTATGTCTGTTTTTACAAATATTACCAACTATAATCCAAACAGGCGTACTTAAATGTATTCAGGACTCACCTAAAGAAGAAATATCATGAAGTCAAAACTGCTCAGTCTGATTAAAAACAAATCATTCGTAACGGGTTTCATTGCCGGGGTGTTTTTTACAACCGTTATTGTAATTGTGGCGGTGTCAACTAACTCTGTACCCCCGAATACTAAACACCTGAAGGGGACAATGAGTGGCTGGGCTCCGGCCGTTGGCATGACTGGTAGTGTTGTCGAAGTGTATGGAACTACCTCTGGACCGTGTCCCCTCGATCCAAATAACATATGTGTTGTTGGACAATATACCGTTACTTTCCCTGATGAAAACAATATCATGTGCCTGGGGAATACAAATTATCTAATGGACCAACAGGTTGTAATTTCAAGCGTTACACTCCCGGGACCTTTGAATGTTTACGTTATGCCATTATAATAAAAAGTGACAACACCTCTTTCCCCTATCATTTTCATTTGCTTTTCGGATATATTTTTTTATCTTTACCATTGAAAATGAAAAAATTATGAATGATCAAACAAATTCCAATGATGATCTCATAAAAGAGCTGCAGGAATTTTCTTCTAATAGTGATACCGGGCGCAATCAAACTCACAAAGCTTTATTCGAGTCGGAGGAAAAATACAGGATGCTGTTGGAGAGCAGCATTGTTGGGGTTTTGGCTTTTGATATAAAAACCCACCTCTGCACCTTCTCCAATGCTTCTGCCTGCAAGATATTCGGCTATAGCGGGGAAGAAATTATCAGGTTGAATTTATCCGATTTTCATCCGCAGGATTCGATTGAAAAGGTGAAAAACGAATTTGAGTCTCAGGGGCGAGGTGAGAAATCAATATCAAACAACCTGCCATGTCTTCGAAAAGACGGTACAATTTTTTATGCTGATATCGCAGGGAACAATACCGTCATAAATGGAAGAGATTGCAGCATAGGATTCATTATAGATGTAACTGAACGTATAAAAGCAGAGAAAGCCTTGTCTGAATCGGAAGAAAAATACCGTATTCTTCTGAATGGAAGTTCAAATGGCATCCTGGCCATCGATGCCGAAACCCATCGGTTTTTATTTTCCAATCCGTCCATCTGCAAACTATTCGGATATTCAGATGAAGAATTTAAACATCTCAATATAGAAAATTTAATTCCAAAAGAATCATTGGATATTGCCATGGCGGAGTTTGAGGCTCAAATGAGGGGAGAGAAATCCGTATCTTTTTCCATCCCCTGCCAGAGCAAGGATGGAAGGGTGTTTTATTCGAACATCGTTGGTTCTCCTGTAATCCTCAATGGAAGAAGATGCAACGTGGGCTTTTTTATGGATGTGACTGAACAAATTTTCACGGAGCAAAAGATTCGTGTAAGTGAAGAAACGCATCGAACCATCTTACAATCTGCGATGGATGGTTTCATGCAGACTGATCTGCAAGGACAACTCATTGAAGTCAACGAAACATATTGCCACATGAGTGGCTATAGCAAGCAGGAACTGCTGTCAATGAATATTTCCGATTTGGAATTCAAAGAGATGTCTGACGACACCATGACCCACCTCCAGAAAATTACAGTACAGGGAGGAGATCGTTTTGAAACCCTTCACCGGCGTAAGGATGGGAGCATTTTTGATGTCGAAATCAGTGTTATATTCCAACCTGTTTCCGGGGGGCGCTTTGTGACTTTCCTGCGTGATATCACCGACCTGAAACAGTCACAGCAGGATTTATTGAATGCCAAGGAAAAAGCCGAAAAGAGCGACCGTCTTAAAACGGCCTTCATGAACAATATCTCCCACGAAATCCGTACACCCCTGAACAGCATCCTTGGATTTAGTCAGCTGATGGCCGATCCGGATCTGACGCGGGATGAAAGAGAGAAATATCTTACAATCGTAAAATCAAGCAGTAAGCGGCTCATTAACACTGTGACCGATTTTATGGATATGTCGCTCATTGCTTCAGGGAACCAGGAGGTGCAGAAAAAATTGTTTGCCCCTGGCGATTTGCTAAGTGAGATTTACAACAGGTTCCAACTGCCCTGTAAAGCAAAGAAGCTTACCTTTACCCTTCAAATGCCGCCAATGGAAGGCAAATTGCGCATTCATTCCGATCATGAAATGTTGCTCAAAGTTGTTTCACATCTGGTTGATAATGCCGTTAAATTCACCAAACAGGGAACGGTTTCTTTTGGTTTTGAAAAAAAGGGAAACGAACTTGAATTTTTCGTTAAAGATACAGGTGTCGGGATAATCAAAGAAATACAACCAACCATTTTCGATACCTTCATGCAGGAAAATGCATCCGATACCCGTGGACACGAAGGAAGCGGTTTGGGGCTGCCAATTGCCAAAGGTTTTGCAGAATTGCTGGGTGGTCGTATCCGGATTGAATCGAGTAAGGGAGAGGGGTCTGCCTTCTTTTTTACCCTGCCGATTGAAATGGCTGCCGATACCATCTCAGTCAATCAGGAAACCGTTATTGATACAACCACCAAACCCGTCATCCTTATTGCAGAGGACGAACCATCAAGCAGTCTTTTACTGGAACGTATCCTGCATAAGGAAGGAATTGATATACTCGTGGTAAATGATGGACAAAAAGCTGTTGCCTCCTGCCGCCAAAATCCATTGATATCTTTGGTTCTGATGGACATAAAAATGCCAGTCATGGATGGTTTTGAAGCCACAAAAGAGATCAAGTCCTTCAATCCTCACCTGCCCGTCATTGCACTTACAGCCTTTGCGCAAAGTCGCGATAAAAAGAGGGCTCTGGATGCCGGATGCAGCGATGTTATTGACAAGCCTTTTGAAATAGATTTCCTGTTCGGTAAACTCAAAAAATATGGGTTTAATGTATTATTGGACGAACGAGCTGCTGCCCGGTAGCCGAAAGGAGCGGCTGGGGGAGCTGTGCGGTGGAGGAAGCAGCGCTATGACTGAACGACTATCGCTTGCGGGGTGGAGCAACGGGTAATGTAAAACAGAAAGTACTTCCTTTTCCCTCTTCACTCTCAGCCCATATCCTGCCTCCGTGCTTTTCCACGAAGTCTTTGCAAAGGAGTAATCCCAAACCGCTTTTCTTTTTCTTCATTTTGAAAGGCCAGTTCCCCGATAAGCTCCAGTATTTAGTCTTCTGATTTCTTTTTAAGCAACGCTTCGGCCTTTTGGCGAAGGGTTGCTGAGGCTGATTGGTTATGGCTTTTTTTCACGATAAACTGACGATCATCCTTTGCCCATTTTTACAACCATCCCAATCTGTTAACATTCAATGCTTTGGTGTGGTCATTATTCTCAGATAAGACTTTTAAAATCATCATGCCAAATTATGTCGCTTAAATATCACTATAGTATTTTACCTCGAATATTTTTCGTTAAACCAACGCTAAGATAAAATCTTGTACATTTTTATTAAAATATCATAATAGCCATAGATGAAAGGATATTTACTTTTGTTTTTGCACTACTGAAAAATTATCAATGAATACTCGTCAATTTTTTTTTCTATCATTAGTACCGGCGCTATTATTTGCAAATTTCACTGTCTATACCCGGAACAATTTAAGTTCAAAGACCGGGGAGAATAAATACCCCTCATATTATCACAGGGGTTTTATGATCGATGGCCGGTTGACTGAATGGCCATCGGGGATGTTTTACAATAATTCAGAGACGGGTGTACTGTACGCAACAGCGAATGATTCGGCAAGATTGTATTTCTGCATTCAAATACCGGAGCAATCCTCGCAGTTGAATGTTTTGCATGAAGGCCTGCTGATCAATTTTAACGTTTCGGGAAAGAAAAAAGAGGACTGCCAGATCAACTTCCCCAATGGAGCTGTTCAAATCAATGAGCCCATCTCAAAGGCTGGCCATCGAAAACCACAACGTTTTAAAGCGTCACTTAAAATGGATGGTTTTAATGATGATGTGAACGGAATATATCCTCCTGACTCCCTGTTCAATGGTGTTGAGGCCGCCATCGCCTATGATTCAACCGGATCATTGGTTCTTGAAATGGCAGTCCCCCTGGCTTGTTTTACAGTCGATTTGCGAGCAGCGAAGTACACTACGCTTGGATTTGTAATCAACAGTAAAGGAAAAGGGCCCAAAGCCGGCGTCCCAAACAAAGAAGGCGGACAGGGTGGAGGAAAGCATTCGGGTGGGCAGGGAGGTGGTGGTTCCGGTGGAATGGGCGGTAAGCATGGAGGGGGTGGTGGCAACGGATCCGGCGGCGGACATTCTCAAAATGGACAGGGTAATCAATCCCAGAATAATCAAGTTAAGATTTCACACAAATTCATCCTTGCTCCTCTGCCATGAATCATATGTGCTGTTGAATGATTTTATTCAGCTGATTTTTACCCGCACCACAATGCATGAAAATCAACAATTACAGGCCGGCTATCGTTTATGATCGAATTAAAGTTACCTTTCATTGTTCCTAGAGTTTATAGGTTAAACTGCCATTTGGACAGGCTGCCACGCATTCCAGGCATTTCGAGCAGGTGTAACTCACCCCAGGCTTTTCCATTTTTGGCTTGTAGAGACTGAATTTGGTAGGTTCCATGGCAACAATATAACACTTTTTATCGCAAATTCCGCAATTTTTGCAGCTCTCATCATTGAGTCTTATCTTAAACAGTGAGAACCTGTTTAACCAGCCGGAAATCCAGGCAATGGGGCATCCCACTTTATGA
>Ga0247841_10006750_pt1 | contig 17478 bp, 18 predicted proteins | sample LaCruzMarch2015__2_FD_192410 | JGI IMG/M metagenome (GOLD analysis project Ga0247841, IMG submission 192410) | Freshwater microbial communities from meromictic Lake La Cruz, Castile-La Mancha, Spain - LaCruzMarch2015_18m | ecosystem: Environmental > Aquatic > Freshwater > Lake | place: Spain... | reverse complement strand
GATCCAGGGTACGGATCGCCTCCACCAATCCTTCGCGCCGGAATCCGCTGGCCTGGATCGTTTCGAGGCTTGCTCCCCGTGGATTCAGGATAAATGGCAAACAAGAAATGTGGTGGCGAAGGATTTCAAGCGTGACAACCGAATCTTTCCCGCCCCCGACAGGGATCAGCGCTGAAGGGCTGACCCCTGGATTGGTCAATGGAAGAAGGTCATCGGATGCGACCTCAAAAAGCATGAAATCATCCATGACAGTTTCCAGGGAATTCAGGTAAATAAACTCACCCAATCCATTAAAATATAGCTTTTTCCACCAGGAAACCTGTTCCGGAAGCAAACGATGGGGTTTGATGATCAGCTGCGGTGAACAGGTCAGTTTCCAATAACTGATCAGCTCGATCATTCCGATCTGGAAAAGGATATTCGGCAGGTGAGGCAGGATATTTTCGTCGGGGAGGAACCACGATTTCCGTGGGAAAAACAAGGTGTGATGAAAATGGAACCGTTCCGAAATGGAAAAGGTATATCTGACTTCAAGACCACTTTCAGTAAGCAGATAATCATATTTTTCATAGCTGAAGGTTGGAAATTCCCTCCGCAATTCAATAAATTTTTTCTGCCTTATTGACTTTGACATCAAATGGTATTATATTTGTAAAGGAGCACTGACAAAGGTACAAATTTTGTCAGAATCGAATGAAACAGTCAATTATAAAACCCCGTCAGGGGATTATCCTGATCTCTGAACCATCGTTGCAGGATTTTTATTTTCGCCAGGCGATCGTGTTGCTGGCTGAACATAATGAGGAGGGAACATTCGGCGTGATCATCAATAAACCCATTGAAGTCCGTTTGCCGGATGTGGTTAAAGATTTTCCCGATTTCGATTGCCAGCTTTTTCTTGGCGGACCAGTAAAGACCGACAGCCTCTTTTTTATCCACACCCGGAAAGAGATCGGGCACACCATGGAAATCATGAAGGGACTTTATTGGGGCGGCGACCTGAACCTCATCCGGGAGATGATTGAAGAGGGAAAGATCAGCGTCAATGAAATTCGTTTTTACGTCGGCTATTCCGGATGGCACCCCAATCAGCTTGACCGTGAAATCAATGAAAAGTCATGGATATTATCACATGCATCCATTGATGAAGTCATTAACAATGATCCTGAAAAGCTCTGGAAATCCCACCTGAAAAGCATGGGCAAGGACTATGCCATCTGGGCAAACTTCCCGAACGATCCCTCCCTGAACTGATCATTGATCAGTCCTCCTTCCCCGTTTCTATCTCCGCATGATCTGAGTTTATGTTTACCTTTGCCTGAAAGTGTAAGAGGTACATCAACTGATGAAAAAAACCGATTTTATAGCTTTGGGGGCAGCGATACTGGTACTGCTCCCGTTTTTTATTTTTCCACCTGTTTTGAAAACCTATCATCATCTGAACGCGGATTATGGGTATACCATGAGCTTCATCAAATTTGCCATTTTAGCCACCTTCGGCGAATGCCTTGGTCTGAGGATCCGTACCGGTATGTATACAAAGAAGGGATTTGGTCTGTTCCCAAGGGCCATCGTGTGGGGGTTTCTTGGGGTGACCATTAAAATGGCCTTCGTGATTTTCGCGGAGGGAGTCCCCGTTATGCTGAGAACTTTTGGGGTTATCTTCCCCATTGACAATCCTGCCGATATCCTTCGTCAGTCGGGGTTCAGTTGGATCAAGCTGTTTGCAGCCTTTGCCACAGGGGCCATCCTGAACTTTTTCTTTGCCCCGGTTTTCATGACCTTTCATCGCATTACCGACATGCATATCGCCGCTACCGGGGGAACCCTGAGAAATTTTTTCACTCCCATCCGGTATGCCAAATATTTCCAGGACATCGACTGGTACAGCATGTGGAATTTTGTTTTCAAGAAGACCATAATCTTTTTCTGGATTCCTGCCCAAACCCTGAACTTCATGTTACCTGAGGGATACCGTATCCTGGTGGCAGCTTTTTACAGCATCATCCTTGGTGTGATCATGTCGCTGGCCAGTCTGATGTCGAAGAAGCGGTTGTGATATCGAAAATATTACATGTATCATACGGTATTTTAATGTGAATCATTTTATCTTTGTAACCGGTAAGCTCATCTTGAACAGTAAAATGAATTTTATGAATACGTCTGAACCCGTCAACATCAATTATTACGGCCATCAGCCCGGAGAGGTGATCGAACAACGCGAACAAAAGCGTCAGCCTACTCCGAGAGCCAATGCAGCACGTGAACTTTATTTTGAAACCAAATCCTCCACCTCCATGGAATTCCCCTACTGGTACACCCGGCGATGGGAAGAGCTGGAAGGCGAGATCCCCATTATACGTCGGGCAGAGGCGCTGAAAGCCGGGTTCCGGCATCTCACGGCGGTTATCTATCCGGGGGAACTGCTGGCCATGGGAAAGTCATCGTACCTGCGCGGTTCGTTCCCGATGCCCTGGCTTTCCGAAGCCTTTTTCATGGCTGCAGAAGACCAGCTTTACAAAGAAGCCCAGGAATCGGGTAAACTCTCTGCCGATACCTACACCACGATGGGCAAAGGCGGCGGCAATGTCACCAAAAGTGTCGGGAAAGTGATCTCCATCGCCGGCAAGTTCGGACTACGCGTGGAGGAGATGCCCATTTTACTGGAGGTGGCAAAGAAATGGAAAGATAAGTCGGTAGACGATATCGGGCATAAATATGAGCAACTCGTTCCCGGTTATAAGGAGAAAGAAGCGCTGATGCGATCGGTGATTTGCATGTTCGATTCGGGCTATACCCTTCCGCAGGGACGCGAAGTTCTCAATTATTATTATCCGCTCCAATTCGGCATCGATGGACTGATCCGGATGTGCCGGGAAAACATTGCTGAAGTAGCCGGCTATCCTGAAATGGATCGTCTCTACTTCTACCAGGCAGTCATCGTGATGCTCGAGGGAATTCAGGAGTGGATCAGGAATTACGCGGGCGAGGCACGTTTCCTGGCCTCCCTGGAAAAGGATACCACCCTGAAAACCGAATACCTGGAGATGGGCGAACGGCTCGAGTGGATATCTTCCAATCCTCCCCGCTCCTTCCATGATGCGCTTCAGATGATATGGATCTTCCATGTAGCCGTACTGAATGAAGATGCCATTTCGGGACTCTCACCGGGCCGTTTGGGACAAGTGCTTTACCCCTTCTGGAAACGGGATATGGACAAGGGTATCCTGGATCGTGAAAAATCGATTGAACTCCTCGAATGCATGAGGATGAAGTTCACCGAGATCGACTGTTTTGCCTCCATGGGGGTAGTTGGCGGTGTACTTTCGGGCAATACCTTTAACAACTTATGCCTGGGCGGGTTGAAAAAGGATGGAACTTCTGCTGCCAATGAGCTGGAAATGCTCATCCTCGAAGCCGGTATCAGTTGCGACACACCGCAACCCACCCTTTCCATCCTGTACGATGAAAAACTCCCGGAAGAATTTCTGCTCAAGGGGGTGGAATGCACCAAGATCGGAACCGGTTATCCTGCCTGGGTCAACAACCAGGTTGCAATGGAGTTCCTGCTTGGGAATTATGGCCACGAGGGAATGTTGCTCGAGGAGGCACGGGCCTGGTCTATTGGCGGCTGCCTCGAAACTTCGCCCGGAAGCTGGATGCCCCTTACACTGGATGGTGAAATTCATTGGATCCCCGGTGGATCGGCGCCTGCCACGAGTGTAGGAGTTCATTTCCTTTCGCTCCCGAAAATTCTTGAGGTAACCCTGTTCGATGGCATTGATATGCGTTCAGGCCAGCGGATTTTTCCCCCGCATGGATATTTGCTCGAAACCTACGAAGAATTATGGCAAGCCTTTAAAGATTATTTCAGCCGTGCCGTTCATATACTTACACTGACCAACAACATCCAGCACGATGCCTGGCGGAAAATCTCCCCTTCGCTGGTCAATTCCATGCTGAAACCCGACTGCCTGGAGAAGGGCAAAGATATCGGCCAGATGGGCAGCCGTTTCAATGCCACATTCAACATCGAAAGCTGTGGCACGACTAACCTGGTGAATTCACTTGCAGCTCTGAAAAAAAATGTTTTTACCGAAAAACTTTACGACCTTCCCGGATACCGGAAGGCCATGCTGGCAAACTTTGGCTATAAAACGGCTCAGGAAACCGGTTCCTATTCCCTCATCGACCAGGTTCCAACATCTGATTACGACAACTGGAAGAAGATCCACCGGCTGAGCCTCGATGCTCCAAAATTCGGAAATGACAATGTGTTTGTTGACGGGATTCTGAAGGAGTGGGAAGATTGGTTCTGCGAGATGACGCACAATTACCGTTCGCTTTACGATCAACCCATGTATGCCTGCCAGATTTCGGTTTCAACCCACGCCCCGATGGGCGCTGTAACATTGGCATCTCCTGATGGCCGTTTATGCGGAACCACCTTTGCCGATGGTTCCATGTCGGCCTACCCGGGAACCGACCGGAATGGTCCTTATGCCCTGTTCAACTCGGCCACCTGCTGGAACCATTCGCTTTCGCAAAACTCGCAGCTCAACATGAAAATCCATCCGTCGGTGGTTAGAGGACGGGAGGGTTCACGAAAGTTCCTCGAACTCATACGGGCATACCTGCGTAAAGGTGGATTTCATGTGCAGTTCAACATCGTGGATTCGAGGATGCTCAAACAAGCCCAGGCCGAACCCGATAAACACCGCAGCCTGCTGGTGCGCGTTGCCGGTTTTACCCAATACTGGGTAGAACTTGGAAAACAAATCCAGGATGAAGTCATTGCCCGAACCGAGTATGAAGAACTTTAATTATTGAAAAAGAACAGATGTTCATTTGACATTGTGACCCTGTGACTTTATGGCTTAATCAAAGATATATCCATTACTCCTATGCCAAACAATATCATGAATCTTACCTGTAAAGATTGTAAGTTTTACCTGCCTGTGGATGTTTTCAAAGGGATTTGCAAGTTGACAAAAAATAAAATCAATCCCGATGATGCCATTTGTGATCAGGTTGAGAAAATTGCCAAATGCAAATTCTGCTCGAAGTTTACACCCGAACATGAATACCTTGGCAAATGCATGGACACGACCCTGGCGTACCCCGACATGATCGCCAGTAAATGTGCGGATTTCGAATGGTACAGAAAAAATTGAGCGGCGGTTGTCTGTTCGACATCCAGGGTTTTTCGGTTCATGATGGTCCCGGTTGCCGTACCCTGATATTTTTCAAAGGTTGTCCCCTGCATTGCCAGTGGTGCTCCAATCCCGAAGGCATTCATCCATTTCCTGAACCGCTCTACAAACCATCCCTGTGCACCTTCGATAAACTCTGTATTGAAGCCTGCAAGGCACACGCGATAACCATCGAAGAAAACACCCTACGCTTTAACCGGGTTTTGTGCGCTGAATGCCCGACGCAGGATTGCATCAATGCCTGTTGCTCCGCAGCACTCAACCAGGGTGGATACTATATCACCGTTGAGGAGCTATATTTAAAAATCCAGCGTGATCGTCAATACTGGGGCGGGAATGGCGGAATCACCCTCACCGGTGGCGAACCCTTTTACCAGCCCGGATTTGCCCGCGAATTGCTGAAACGCTGTTATGAGGCCTTCATTCATACTGCCGTGGAAACCTGCGGACTTGTCCCGATGAAAAATTACAGAGATTCACTTCCTTACCTCGACTGGATCTTCTTTGATCTGAAGCACATGGATCCCATCAAGCACAGGAACGCCACCGGACACTCCAACCGGGCAATCCTTCAATCGGCAACAGCTCTTGCCAACGAATTCAAAGGCCGTATGGTATTCCGGATGCCGGTTATTTCAGGGTTTAACGACGATGACAAAAACATCCTCGAGACTGCACACTTCATTCAATCCACCGGGCGGAATGAGATCAATCTGTTGCCCATTCACCATTTCGGACGTGAGAAATACATCTTACTGGGTCAGACTTACTATACCAACCGGTTTGATGCTGTTCCCAAAAAGTCGCTGGAAAAATGCAAAATGCTGATGGAATCGGTTGGGATCACCTGTCACCTGGCCGGTGATACGCCTTTCTGATACTTTTCGATTCCCCTGGAAAACTTTTTCATTCCTGAATGCTGAACGATTGGGTATGCATTTGTTTTCAGACCCTGACAGGCGAAAACAGATACAGTCAACCTGAACGGAACAGCAGACTTTTTTTCGCAAACCTGTTCAACCAGGGTACCGGAAATGAAAAAATGTTCCAATGGATTGATTTTTATCATTGTTTAATTGGAATTAATTTTTGAATTTTGGCGTTGGAAATCCTTCACTAAAATCGCGCATAACTAATATATCATGAAAGACACTCCTATACCCCACGAAGTAGTCGAACGGCACATCCGGGAAAGCAAGATCCGCAGTATTGGGAAAGCCACAATCCGTGAGATTAAACGATTGATCAACGGCATCGAAAAAGAGACTGGTGAAAAATTTGTCCGGATGGAAATGGGGGTACCCGGTTTGCCCGCCACGGAGATCGGCATTCAGGCTGAAATCGAAGCCCTGCAGCGGGGAGTGGCAGCCATCTATCCCGATATTGAAGGAACCCCGATCCTGAAAAAGGAGGCGGCCCGGTTCGTCAAATTATTCCTCGACATCGATGTGGATGAGGCCAATTGTGTGCCTACCGTGGGAAGCATGCAGGGAGGATTTGCGGCATTTTTGACTTTCTCGAAGATCCATAAGGAAAAGGATACTACCCTTTTTATCGATCCGGGATTCCCTGTTCACCACCAGCAGCATAAGGTGCTCGGCCAGAAATTTGAATCTTTCGATGTTTACGATTTCCGCGGCGACAAGTTGAAGGATAAGCTCGAATCCTATTTTTCCAAAGGAAACATTCATTCGGTACTCTATTCGAATCCCAATAACCCTTCCTGGATTTGTTTTACGGATAAAGAACTCAGGATCATCGGAGAACTGGCCAATAAATACAACGTGATCATTTTGGAAGACCTGGCCTATTTTGCCATGGATTTCCGCAAAGATTATTCCAAGCCGGGCGTGCCGCCCTATCAGCCAACAGTTGCCAAATATACCGACAACTACGTTCTGCTGATATCCAGCTCCAAGGCCTTCAGTTATGCCGGTCAGCGCATCGGTTTGATGATCGTTTCCAATAAGCTTTTCAATACCAGGTCATCCGATTTGTTACAGTACTACAGCACCGACATTGTAGGACGGGCGTTAATCTACGGAACACTTTATGCCCTGAGCGCCGGCACCTCCCATTCCACCCAATATGCCCTGGCAGCCATGCTGAAAGCCGTGAACGACGGCACCTTTGATTTCGTGGAAGTGGTTAAGGAATATGGAAGAAAGGCCACGATCATGAAGAAGATGTTCCTCGATAACGGCTTTAAAATCGTGTATGACCAGGATGAAGGGGTTCCCATCGCCGATGGCTTCTATTTTACTTTCTGCTACCCGGGTTACGACGGTGAAATCCTGCTCGAAGAGATGATCTACTATGGCATCAGTGCCATCGCACTCAGCATAACGGGAAGCGAACGCAAAGAGGGCATCCGTGCCTGTGTTTCCCTCGTTCAGCGCGACCAGTTCCCTGCACTCGAAAGCAGGCTCAGGAAATTCAGGGAGCAACACCCGGTGTTGTAACCAGAAAAAAGTCATGGTCATCAATCGAATACTTGAAGTGTTTATCAACAATTTTGCCAAGTTATTAACAATTGGTCGTTAGCAAAAATCCTGTTTAGGCGACACATCTCACAATCATTGTTGTTTTATTTGCAGCGGTTATCAAAGTTCCGCGTGCATGAGAACATTTATTCCGTTGCTGCTGGCCGGTTTTCTATTTATTTCCGCTTCTTTACCGCGGGATTCCTATATTGACGAGCGTACCAGCACCGAAATTATCTTCTCTTTACAGGAGAATATGTTCCCTCAACATTGGTACAGCAAAAAGATCAATGCCGAGGTGGAACCTCTTGTGCGGGAGGAGCGTCAAAGGGTGGTCAACATTCTTGCCAGAGCTTTCCTGAAGTACCCGGAAAAGTTACTGAGGGAGAACCTCGACCGGGTTTATGCCTTTAAAAGCATGAAGTTTTTCGGTGTTCCCTATGGCGGCACCAATACCAAAAACACTATTTACCTGGCCGATGACGAAAACAATCCCGGCTTCACCGATGCCTATATCGAAAGTGTTTTTCATCATGAATTATCCAGTGTTTTACTGCGCTCATATCCGGGTGTGTTCAACATGAGCGCCTGGCAGACCATCAATTCTCCCGGTTTCATGTACGGCAATGGCGGCGTTGAGGCCATCCTGAATGGAGAGGCTTCGATGCGGTTCGATCCCGAACTTTTTGAGCGCGGATTTCTGACCCGCTATTCACAGGCCTCTCCCGAAGAAGATATCAACGTATTCGCACAAAACCTGTTCACCGGTGGCAGCTCTTTCTGGGACATTGTGGACGAAAACATGCGTATACGAAAAAAAGCCAGCATGTTGATTGGATTCTACCAGGCGATCGATCCCAGCCTTACCGAGGAGTATTTCCGTGACCTTAACCTGAGGTTTGCAGAAAGGTAGTTTTATCTCCAAACTACTTTTTAAATCCATTCTAAATTACCGTTTTCTGAAATTTTCTTCACGGCGGGCATCATCCGGTTCAAAGAAATCTTTGTATTTTCGTGCATTGTATTTCGATGAACCGAATTAATCTACTTCCATTATGGCTAAAATCAAAGGTGATATTGTGATCAGCATCGAGCGCTGCAAAGGTTGTGAAGTCTGCGTGGCTGCATGCCCTTTCACCGTGATCGCGATGTCGAAAGAGGTGAATGGCAAAGGCTATCATTTTGCCATGAAAGTCAACGACGAATGCACGGGTTGCACCAACTGCGCGATCGTTTGCCCCGACGGTGTGATCACCGTTTACCGGGCCAAAGTCACAGCCGAGTAAAAATCTCAAAATCTATAACCCATGGGTGAATTAAAATTAATGAAGGGCAACGAAGCCGTCGCCGAAGCAACCATTCGGGCAGGTTGCGATGGATATTTCGGATACCCGATCACGCCCCAATCCGAGGTAATGGAATACCTGATGGCCGAAAAGCCTTTTGAACGGACGGGCATGGTAGTACTTCAGGCCGAAAGCGAAGTGGCCGCCATCAACATGCTTTATGGTGGAGCCGGTACAGGTAAAATGGTACTGACCTCCTCCTCCAGCCCCGGCATCAGCCTCATGCAGGAAGGCATCAGCTACATGGCCGGCGCCGAATTGCCTGCCGTTATCGTCAATGTGGTTCGCGGTGGTCCCGGTCTTGGAACCATCCAACCCTCACAGGCCGACTATTTCCAGGCCGTGAAAGGCGGAGGACATGGCGATTACAAGCTGATCGTTCTGGCCCCGGCATCGGTTCAGGAGATGAGCGACCACACCAAACTGGCTTTTGACCTGGCTTTCCAATACCGTACCCCCGTCATGATCCTGTCGGATGGAGCCATCGGTCAGATGATGGAGAAGGTGGTACTTTTCGATCAGATTCCGCGTCGCACCGACGAAGAGGTGATCAAACAATGTCCATGGGCTGCCACAGGCAAACCCAAGGATCGCGATCATGTCATCATTACCTCTCTCGATCTTGACCCGGCCGGACAGGAAAAGGTAAACCTCAAGCTGCAGGCCAAATACAAGAAGATGGAAGAGAATGAGGTTCGGTATGAAGAACTCCAATGCGAAGATGCCGAATATGCTTTTATAGCCTTCGGCCTTTCAGCACGCATCTGCCAGAAAGCCATGGACATTGCCAGGGCGAAAGGAATCAAAGTCGGACTGTTGCGCCCGATCACCCTCTTCCCCTTCCCGGTTATCCCCGTCCAGAAGCTGGGTAAAAAAGTGAAGGGAATGCTGGTGGTGGAGATGAATGCCGGACAAATGATCGAAGATGTTAAACTCTCGACAGGCTGCCAGGTAAAGGTGGAACATTTTGGCCGCTTTGGTGGCATCATCCCCTCACCGGATGAAGTAGTCAGGGCTTTGGAAAAACAAATTATCGGAGGCTAATATGGAAGAACAATTTGCAAAACTCGATATCCGGAAACCGGAAAATATTGTTTATAAAAAGACCAGCCTGCTGGTTGACCGCCCTTTAAGCTATTGCCCGGGATGCGGACATGGTACCGTTCACCGCATGCTGATGGAGGTACTCGAAGAGATGGATATTCAGGAACAAACCATCGGAGTTTCTCCTGTTGGATGCTCCGTACTGGCTTACGATTTCCTGGATATCGACATGGAAGGGGCTGCACATGGACGCGCTCCTGCCCTGGCAACAGCCATCAAACGACTCTGGCCACACCGCTTCGTTTTTACCTACCAGGGCGACGGCGATCTGGCAGCCATCGGCACTGCCGAGACCATCCATGCCTGTAACCGGGGCGAAAACATCACCATCATCTTCATCAACAATGGGATCTATGGAATGACCGGCGGACAGATGGCTCCCACCACGCTTCCCGGAATGCGCTCGTCCACCTCGCCTTATGGCCGGGATGTGGCCACCATGGGCCATCCCCTGAAAATCACCGAACTCATTGCCCATCTCCCGGGTGTGAATTTTGTCACCCGTCAGGCCGTGCATACACCCAACAACGTCAGGAAAACCAAAAAAGCCATACGAAAGGCATTTGAGATTCAGAAAGAAAAAAAGGGTGTTGGTTTTGTTGAAGTGGTATCAAACTGCAACTCCGGATGGAAAATGACCCCTGTTCAGGCCAACAAATGGATGGAAGAAAATATGTTCCCATTCTACCCGCTGGGAGATATTAAGGTAGATGGAAAACTGGTGGAGAAAAAAGAAACGGCCGAGAAGGTTTGATTGTTCTAAAAATCTTTCATAATTCGTTATTCGATATTCAAGCAATATGACAGAAGAAATTATCATCGCCGGCTTCGGAGGACAAGGGGTCCTCTCCATGGGCAAGATCCTCGCCTATTCAGGCGTCATGCAGAATAAAGAGGTTAGCTGGATGCCCTCCTACGGTCCTGAGATGCGCGGAGGTACCGCCAACGTTACCGTGATCATCAGCGATGAACGGATCAGCTCGCCCATTGTGAACTCATACGATACTGCCATCATCCTGAACCAGCAATCGATGGATAAATTTGAAAAAACCGTGAAACCCGGCGGCCTTCTGATTTACGATCCCAACGGCATCACCCGTCATCCCGAACGCAAGGACATCAACATTTACCTGATCGAGGCTGCTGATGAAGCCGGAAAACTGGGACTGTCGAAGATCTTCAACATGATCGTGCTGGGTGGATTCCTGAAGCTGAAACCCCTGGTCGCTCCCGAATTCATCCACAAAGGACTGGAAAAGTCGCTTCCTGCAAGGCATCACAAACTTATCCCCGACAATGAAAAAGCCATTGAGATCGGGAAAGGTCTATTGAAGCCCGTGTTGGTGCTGAATTAACGAGCACTTTCTCTATGGGGATTTCAACTCATGGATGAACGCGTCTGAAGTATTTTCGATCTTGTGAAATGCTTGTTTCCAAGCTGTCTGAATAGACAGCTTTTTTCATGATCAACAGTTGAACCATCATGGATAAATAATCGCGATGTCAAATTAAGCGTACCTTTGTTAGCACCATGGTTCAAGATAACGAACAATCCCGGAAATATTACCGCATCGCCTTTCAACTGGCCATCTTCACCATCATTTACAACATCATTGAAGGGCTGGTGAGCATCTTCCTTGGCTTTACCGATGAAAGCCTGACCCTTTTCGGCTTCGGTGTTGACAGTCTGATCGAAGTCATCTCGGGCTTCGGCATCGCCCAGATGGTTGTCCGCATACGTGCCAATCGGGATAAACAACGCGATCAATCGGAGAAACGGGCACTGCAGATCACCGGAACGGCATTCTATATCCTGGTAGCAGGCCTGCTGGTGATGGCTGCTTACAATCTTTATACCCGCCATCAGCCGGAAACCACCCTCTGGGGAGTGATCATCTCTTCCATCTCCATTGTTGTGATGATCACCCTTATGGTGATGAAAATGGGGGTTGGGAAAATTTTAAAATCGGAAGCCATTACCGCTGATGCACGCTGTACAAGGGTTTGTATTTACATGTCGTTGGTGCTTCTCATTTCCAGTGCGATCTACGAACTCACCGGTCTGCCATGGATAGATATCATTGGAACCCTGGGTTTGGCCTGGTTTTCCTATACGGAAGGCCGCGAATGTTTTGAAAAGGCACGGACAGGATCACACTGTAGCTGCAGAAATAATAACGTTCACGAATAAAAATGATACCATCGAAAATGGTTGTATTCTTAAACATTTCATGAAAAATATTCTCACCAGCAGTCTTTTCCGCGGGATCTCCTATGGATTGATCCTGGTAATCTTCATCATTGCAATTGTTTTTTTTGATTCCCCTTCAAGGTATTCAATTTCCGAACAATATACCTTTTCCTCTCCTGTACGAAGCAGGATCGCTCTGGCCATTCTCCTGCCCGGTACACAAGCATACCAGGAAATTAAAAACCTGAAAGTAGAGGAAGCAGACAAATTTGATCTGCGTGACACGGCCGGATTGCAGGTAGTGAGTATTGAATCAACTGTAGATAAGGATAAAACCATCCTGATCACCTTTGATGTACTTCTGCAAAAAGGATCGCTCACCTGGAAAGGAATCACCACTACCGGCGATATTGCTCCTCAAACCGGGATAGAATCCGATAACCCGGAACTCATGGCCAAAAGCATCTCCATCACCAATGGACAAGACACCCGGGATGCCCGGATGATATATGACTTTGTATCGACTTGGCTGAAATGGCCCAAGGGAAACCGCCTCGGAGATTCAAGTTCAGCAATGATGGCCTTCAGGCAAAAGGTGGGAGTGTGCAGCGATTTTGCACGACTCACAACGGCAATGCTTCGTGCCTGTGGAATTCCGGCCCGGAGTATTGTAGGACTTGCCATGCCACAATACATTAATTTCCGACAAGCATCAGAATGGAATCACCAGGCGCAATCCCATGCCTGGGTTGAGTTCTATGCTGACGGGCAATGGCATTTCGCGGATCCGTCGTGGGGCGGAAATAGTCATTTCAATAATTGCGACGGATTTCATTTATCCTACGGAGAAGAACAAACGGAAAGAAATGTTTATGCAAATTGTAACCGCCGGATTTCCTCAGTATTAAACTCCGGAACCGGTACTGATACCAATTTTGCTGTTATCGGAGCCATGTCAGCACCGTTGAAATTCATTGCTGCAGCAGAAAACAGTCGGGTTAAGCTCACTCCGAAAGGGATGATCAGTATCCGCTATGGATACCGGTTACCTGCATTAATCATTCTGGTATTTTTAATGGTGGTTTTCGAGCTCCTCGTCCGGCGAAAACATATTTCTCCTTAATTTTGAAGACCTAAGCTGAAACCAATGGGAATTCTTCGGGCAATAATTTGTATTATCTTTCCTCCTCTTGCTGTTCTTGACAGGGGATGTGGCGCCATATTGCTGGTATTTATCCTGACCTGCTGCGGATGGATCCCGGGAGTGATTGCTGCCATCGTGTTCAACACCAGGAAATAAAGGTCATTTCATTCCCTTCAACGCTGCAATCGCCTCTTCCGTATGTTTCTGAAAATTCAGCTGTGATGAAAATATCATCCGGATAATGCCCTGTTTATCCACCACAAAAGTGATCCTGCCGGGAAGAACCCCGAGTGATTTCCCTACTCCGTATTTTTCCGAAACCACCCGCCCTTTGTCCGACAACAGGATGAATGGAAGCTTGTGGTTCGCGGCAAAGGCCTGATGGGAAGCCACATCGTCGGCACTGATCCCGATCACCTCTGCCCCTGCATCCCTGAAAATTTCATAGTTATCCCTGAAACTGCAGGCCTCCTTGGTGCATCCATAAGATTCATCCTTGGGATAAAAATAGATCACCAGGTTCGCTTTCCCGATATAATCGCTAAGGTTTACACGTCTTCCGAATTGATCGGGCAATGAAAAGTCGGGAGCTTTATCTCCGGTTTTAAGTTGTATCTCTGTTGCCATACCATTTGATTTTTCACCAGGTTTTTGCCGGTGGTTGGGTGTGCAGGAATAAAAAATATTATTTAGAATAAGTATAAATAAGATAAAAAAGTTGTATCTTTGTGCCTTAATTAAAAATAATTGCATTCTATAAAGATACTAAAATATGAGATCAATCCTAATTTTTTTAACTTTTATCTTCATGACAACCATAGCCAATTCACAAAATAAAAAATCATTTTATGATTTTAAGGTCACCACGATCGATGGAAATTCCTTTGATCTGTCATCCCTGAAGGGGAAGAAAGTTCTTATCGTCAACACGGCTTCCAAATGTGGTCATACACGCCAGTATGCAGATCTGGAGCAGTTATATCAGAAATATGGTCCTGACAAGTTCGTGATCATCGGGTTTCCCGCAAACAACTTCCTGGGACAGGAACCCGGCACCAATGAAGAGATTCTGAATTTCTGTTCCACGAAATACAATGTGACTTTCCCCATGATGGCCAAAATCAGCGTGAAGGGGAAGGATATCCACCCGCTTTACCAATGGCTTACCATAAAAGATGAGAATGGCGTGATGGATGCCCCGGTGAAGTGGAATTTCCAGAAATTTCTGATCGACGAAAACGGGAATCTGTCCGGCATGGCTGCTCCCGGTGATTCACCCATGAGTGACAGGATCATAAACTGGATCGGGAATGAATAAATATAAATGCATCGTATGCGGTCATGTTTATGACCCTGAAGAGGGCGATCCTCACACCGGGATTGCCCCCGGAACCTCCTTTGAGGATATCCCCGACGATTGGGTTTGCCCCATTTGCAGGGTTGGAAAGTCAGATTACATTGAAATTGGCAGTTAGCTATTGAGCTCCTTTTATCTTATCTTTGATCCAAAAAACAATTACCATGGAAAAAAGCATAAAAGGAACAAGAACAGAGAAGAACCTGTTAAAAGCATTTGCCGGTGAATCACAGGCGAAGAACCGCTATACATTTTTCTCAAAGCAGGCACAGAAAGATGGGTTTGAGCAAATTGCCGCCCTTTTTGCAGAAACAGCCCTGAATGAAGAGCAACATGCCAAGATCTTTTTTCGCTTTCTCGAAGGAGGGCCGGTAGAGATCACCGCCACTTACCCTGCTGGTATAATAAGTACAACCGCTGAAAATCTTAAATCGGCAGCCGAGGGTGAAAACGAAGAATGGTCGGTGCTTTATCCCGACTTCGCCAGGATCGCTGCCGATGAGGGTTTCCCTAAGGTGTCCACGGCTTTCAAGATGATTGCAACCGTTGAGGAGCATCATGAAAAAAGATACCTGAAGCTGCTGACCAACCTGGAGAAGAACAGGGTTTTCGAAAAAGAGGAAAAAGTTTACTGGGTTTGCCGCAAATGCGGGTATGTCCATTTCGGAACAAAAGCGCTCCAGAATTGTCCCGCATGCCAGCATCCCCAGGGATATTTTGAGTTGATGGGGGAAAATTATTGACAGTCATCAGGGATCAGGGATTTGCAGTAGCTGGTTTTCCAATGATCCTATCCTCCGGAATTGGTTTTTGAATAATTCTGTTAATACAGGTTTTCATGGAAAAGAAACGGAAATTCGACAAGGCCGAAGTTCTGGCGGATTATAAACTGGCCTGTGAAAGCCGTCAGGTAAGCCTGCTCGGCCGTCGGGAAGTATTGGGCGGCCGTGCCAATTTCGGACTTTTTGGCGACGGGAAAGAGGTTCCCCAGATCATCAAGGCGAAATTTTTCAGGGAAGGCGATTGGCGGTCGGGCTATTACCGCGATCAAACTTTCATGATGGCGGCAGGATTGTCGAACCTCGATACTTTTTTTTCACAGCTATACGGGGATACTGATCTCGCACGCAATCCCGATAACGGAGGGCGTTTGATGAATTGCCATTATGCCACACGCAGCCTCGATGCTCAAGGAGAATGGAAAGACCTGACGAAGCAGAAGAATTCCTCGGGCGACATCTCTCCAACTGCCGGCCAGATGCCCCGTTTATTGGGACTGGCGCTGGCTTCCAAAGTTTTCCGAAACAATCCGGAGATGTGGGAGCACGCAAAACTGTTTTCGGTAAAAGGCAATGAAGTAGCCTTCGGGACCATCGGTGATGCCTCCACTTCCGAGGGACATTTCTTCGAAACTGTCAATGCAGCCGGGGTTTTGCAGGTTCCTATCGCACTTTCAATCTGGGACGACGGATATGGGATTTCTGTTCCCAGGAAATATCAAACCACCAAAGATAGCATTTCTGAACTGCTGAAAGGCTTTCAAAGTGACGAAAAAAAAACCGGAATCCGGCTTTTCACCTGCATGGGCTGGAATTATCCCGCCCTTTACAACATGTATGAAGAGGGGATTGCCCTTTGCCGCGAAGAACAGGTTCCCGTGATATTTCATGTTCAGGAGTTGACGCAGCCACAGGGACATTCCACCTCCGGTTCACATGAACGGTACAAATCTCCCGAACGCCTTGCCTGGGAAAAAGATCATGACTGTATCCCGCGGATGCGGCAATGGATTTTAGCAGAGAAAATGGCCACGGCCGAGGAGGTTGATGCCATTGAAGCAACCACCGTTAAAACGGCCAAAGCGGCCAAAGACAAGGCCTGGAAAGCCTTCCTTGCACCCTTTCTAAACGAGCGTGATCACCTCATTGCCGTAGTCAAAACAACCCACTGCCCCTGCAAGAAACAAGACCGGATTGACAAGATCGTGGCCGATCTGCAGTCCCTTTCCGAACCCATCCGGAAAGATATCATTTCGGCCGCCAAAAAGATCATGCGGGATGTTTGCACCACCTGCAGCATGAAAAAGCCCATGAAGGCAGATCTGGAAACCTGGATGGAGGAACAACGGAAAAAGAATCATGATCGATACAGTTCTCACCTTTACAGTGAATCAAAACAAAATGCCCTTGGGATAAATGAGATCCCGGTGGCATTCAGTGAGAACTCACCGGTAGTGACTGGCCGCGAAATACTGAATGCCAATTTCAACATTCTCTTGAAAGAAAACCCCCTGTCACTGATCTTCGGTGAAGATGTAGGTAAAATCGGTGGGGTAAATCAAACCCTTGAAGGAATGCAGGCCAAATACGGAGAGCTTCGCGTTTCCGATACCGGCATCCGGGAGGCCACCATAATCGGTCAGGGCATTGGCATGGCTTTACGCGGACTCAGGCCCATAGCCGAGATCCAGTATTTCGATTACCTTCTTTATGGTCTTCAGATCATGAGCGATGACCTTGCCACGACCCAGTATCGTACGAAAGGAGGACAAAAGGCCCCTTTGATCATCAGTACGCGTGGCCACCGGCTTGTTGGAATCTGGCATTCCGGCTCTGCACTCAGTATGATCATCAATTCCAT
>Ga0247841_10006749_pt1 | contig 17479 bp, 16 predicted proteins | sample LaCruzMarch2015__2_FD_192410 | JGI IMG/M metagenome (GOLD analysis project Ga0247841, IMG submission 192410) | Freshwater microbial communities from meromictic Lake La Cruz, Castile-La Mancha, Spain - LaCruzMarch2015_18m | ecosystem: Environmental > Aquatic > Freshwater > Lake | place: Spain... | reverse complement strand
AATTTCCTTTTATTTTAATTCCATAAGAAAAACCAACATATATTTTACCTGCAACAAATGGGGCAATTTTATTACTAATGTCTATCGAATATAAAGTATCTGAGTTGGTTGGCATAAATGCATAATTACCTTTTATTGCTAACTGATATGCTGTTCCTGAAATCGCATAAGTTATCCCCTTTAAAACAGGAGAATTAATATTTGAAATATCCGCTATCATAAAGTATCCTGTCATTCCGCCACCAAAAAAAGCATAATTGTTATCAATTTCTATTGTCATCGGAAAATATGAAGGAATACTAAGAGTGCAAGTTGGTGTCGGATTATTGGGATTTGAAACATCAAGAAAAACTATTCCTGACGTAGTACTTGTTATAACTCTGTCTTGATAATACTTTATTACAAAATTTGCATTGTTATTCCATATACCTAACTGGCTTATTTGCTGTGCACATAATTCGAAAATAAATATGCTAAAAGCAAAAACTAAAATTATTTTTTTGTAAGCCATAATTTTCATTTATAAATTTGTTTAAATTGTTTTCATAATCTTACAAAAACTCAAAAATATAAAAATATAAGTATTAAAAAAATATTCTGTATAATTTTTCCCTTTTTCAATAAAAAAAACTTTTTATAAATGTATCATATTTTAAATCTTTTTAATTAAAAAAATTTATGTTTTAATATCATTTTTTAAGTATTAAAATAATATTAAATTTCAAATAATTTTATTAGAAATTGTAAATTATATTTATTATATGATAATCAGGATTTTAACATTATTAACCCTGTTGTTTTTTCTGCAAACAAATTATATTTTTTCACAAAATCTGAATGAAGAAAAAAAAGCAAACGACTACCTTTCAAAAAAACATGAAGTTTATTTTAAATTTAACATATCTTCAAAAGAAGAAATTAAAACACTTACAAAAATAATTTCAATTGATAACATTCTTAATAATGAAGTATTTGCTTATGCAAATTTCAAAGAATTTCAAAAATTTAAAGCATTAAACTATAAATATACTGTACTACCACATCCTGGTGATGCTGAAGTAAAAATGTATAACAATACAAAGGGGATATGGCAATTTGATACTTATCCTTCATACACAGACTATTTAACAATGATGTCTACTTTTGAAACAAACTATCCCGGACTTTGCAAGATAGTTCAGGTTGGCACAACAGTAAACGGAAGGAAATTATTATGTGCAAAAATTACTGATAGTGTAAATACTCTCAGAAAAGTTCCAAAATTTATGTATTTGTCAAGTATGCACGGAGATGAAACAACAGGTTATGTATTGATGCTAAGGCTTATAAATTATCTGCTCACAAATTATGGCACAGACCAAAGAATAACCGACCTTCTTGATAATATGGAAATCTGGATAATGCCTTTATCTAATCCTGATGGCACATATTATAGCGGAAATACTTCTGTTACCGGATCTGTAAGATATAATGGAAATAGTGTTGATTTGAACCGTAATTATAAAAATTTTGCATATGGAGATCATCCTGATGGAGAAGCATGGCAACCTGAAACTATTGCATTAATGAACCTTGCTGATTCACTGCATTTTGTAATGTCCTGTAGTTTTCATGGAGGAATAGAATGTGTAAATTATCCTTGGGACTCATACGATAGCAGTACAAAATTACATGCTGACGATACATGGTGGCAGTTTATTTCACATGAATTTGCCGATACAACACGTGCAAACAGTCCTTCTACATACATGAACCCTTCTGGAACAAATTTTTATAATGGGGTAACTAATGGCGGAGATTGGTATGTTGTTTACGGCTCACATCAGGATTACATGAATTATTATAAGTTTTCGAGAGCAATTACGATTGAGATTTCAAATACCAAAACTTTAGCCGCTTCAAATTTATTAGCTCATTGGACTTATAATTATAAATCTTTTTTAAATTTAATGGAGCAAACATTATATGGAATTAAAGGTACTGTAACAGATGCTTGTACCGGACAACCGGTTGTAGCTAAAGTATTTGTAAATAGTCATGATGTTGACAGTTCATGGGTTTTTTCTGATTCCATTTTTGGCGATTATTATAGACCTATTTATGCAGGGACATATTCTATGACTGTATCAGCTTTAGGATACCAAACTCAGACTATTAGTAATATTTCAGTAACTAATTATCATTCAACTGTAAAAAATATCGTATTAAACCCATCAACACCAACAGCAGATTTTGTTGCTGATAATGTAACTTCATGCTCAGGAATAATTAATTTTACAAATACTTCAAATGCTACGATCAATTCAACCTGGTTATGGGATTTTGGCGATGGAACTACAGATACAACTTACAATGCCTCTCATAATTACACAGTAAATGGCGTATATACTGTAAAATTAACAGTAGGTAATTGTGTTGGAAATAACCAAAAAATCAGAGCTAATTACATTACAATAAATATGCCTGCTTCTCCTGTAACTACATCTGCAACAATTTGTAATTCAGGAAGTACTACTCTTGCTGCCTCAGGGTCAGGAATAATTAATTGGTATGCTTCTTCAACAGGAGGAACAATAATAAATACAGGAATCACTTATACAACACCTGTATTAACTTCTACAACAACTTATTATGTAGGTAATGAGATTGTTTCTTCTCCTGTTTACGGTGCAAAACCCAATAACACAGGTGGAGGTGGCTATCTCTCAAATCCTGCTCAATATCTGATATTTGATTGTTATACACCACTTACCCTCGTTTCTGTAAACATTTATGCTAACAGTACAGGTAACAGAACAATAGAATTAAGAGATAATGCAGGAGCTGTTATACAGTCTGCAACCGTTAGCGTACCGATAACCGGATTGAATACCGTAACACTTAATTTTTCTGTTCCTGTCGGTACAAATATGCAATTAGGATTATCATCTTCTTCTGCATCAGATTTATATAGAAATAATGTTGCTTCGGGAATATCATTTCCATATTTATCAACCGGATTAATTTCTGTAACAAATAGTAGTGCAGGAACCGGATATTATTATTACTTTTACAATTGGAAACTTCAAACTTCTTCATGTTTTAGTGCTTTAAGTCCTGTTACTGCAACTATTAGTTCACTCCCAATTCCAAATTTTAGCTCAAATTCCAATTCTTTGAACGTTAATTTTACTAATACTACCATTGACGGAACAAGTTATTATTGGGATTTTGGAGATTTTACAAACTCAACAAGTACAAACCCCTCTCATACTTATCTTAGTGCCGGAACTTATAATGTTAAATTAATTGCAACAAATTCATGTGGATCTGATTCAATTACCATACCTGTTACTATTATTTTATCTGGTATTAATACTGATTTTTCAGAAAATATTAATATTTACCCAAACCCTGCTGATAATTCTTTATTCATTTCGTTAAAAAATATAAACACCGGAGAATTAAGAATATCAATTAATGATATAATTGATAATGAAATATATAATAAATGCTTTGAAGATATAAAAAATGATTTTTTTAAATTTATTGATTTATCTTATTATCCTTCAGGTATGTATTTTATTAAAATTGTTTACAATAATAAAATCAACATAAGAAAAGTAATTATAAAATAAAACTTTTTTAATTATATTAACATACTGATTATCATCAAATAACTAAAGACTTAATTATAAACCAATCGTACAACAAAAAAATATAATTGAACAAATTTTAATATTAATTTTTAACGAATTTGTATTTTTTACAAATGTCATGTAGCTTTGAACCCTAAAATATCACTATATATTTATGATACATAAAATAAATTCATACCTGGATATTGCAAAAGAATTTTCAGCAAAAAATATCGAGGAACTTGAGGAGTTTAAGATAAAATATTTAAGTAAAAAAGGGATTTTAAATCAATTATTTGAAGAATTTAAAGTTGTTATTCCTGAACAAAAACGTGAAATCGGGCAGAAATTAAATGACTTAAAAATATTTTTAACCCAAAAAATTGAAACAATAAAAAATTCACTTGAAGAAAACCAAAATAAAACTTCACAGGAATTAGATTTAACATTGCCATGTGACTCTTTAAAATTAGGAAGTCGTCATCCTATTTCTTTAATCAGGAATAGAATAATAGAAATTTTCGGACATATAGGTTTTACAGTTTCAGAAGGTCCGGAAATTGAAGATGACTGGCATGTTTTTTCTGCCCTTAATTTTCCTCCTGATCATCCTGCGAGAGATATGCAGGATACTTTTTTTATTCAGAAAAATCCGGATATTGTTCTTAGAACTCATACTTCTTCAGTACAAGTAAGAGCAATGGAAAATCAAAAGCTGCCTATTCGTACTTTATCTCCGGGCAGAGTTTTCAGGAATGAAGCTATTTCTGCACGTTCTCATTGTATTTTTCATCAGGTTGAAGGTTTATATATTGATAAAAATGTCTCTTTTGCAGATTTGAAGCAGACTCTTTTATATTTTGCAAAAGAAATGTTTGGTGAAGAAACTAAAATACGTTTGCGTCCTTCTTATTTCCCTTTTACCGAACCATCAGGAGAAATGGATATATCCTGTACATGCAAGGGAAAAGGTTGTCCTCTTTGCAAAAATACTGGTTGGCTCGAAATTCTTGGATGTGGAATGATTGACCCGAATGTTCTTGAAAGTAATAAAATTGATTCAACTATTTATACGGGTTATGCTTTTGGAATTGGTATTGAAAGAATAGCTTTATTAAAATATAATATCAAAGATATCAGAATGTTATTTGAAAATGATGTAAGGTTTTTAAATCAATTTACTTCAGCAATTTAATTTCTGAAGTTACTTCCATTGTTTTACGGTAAACAGCACCAACTCCGCAATATTTTTCTTCAGATAGTTTTATAGCATACTCAATTTTATCTAAAGGCAGGTTTTTTCCAGTAAATTCATAAACAATGTGAATTTTATAATAATGTTTGGGATGTTCATCAGTCTGGTATCCGGTAACTACAATATTTAAATCATCAAAATCAACTTTCATCTTTTTCAGGATTGAAACTATATCCATTCCTGTACAACCACCCAAAGCACTAAGCATAAAAGGTTTTGGTCTTGGACCTTTGTTTTCTCCTCCTGCATTCTGATCAGCATCCATTATTATCTTATGCCCTTGAATTTCGGCTTCAAAGCACATATTTTCCTGCCACTTTACACTAACAGTACTTGGATTATTCATAATAATGATAATTATTAATAACTATTTGATGCTAAAAGCACTAATGTGCAGCCTTCAATAACCTCAATATTATTTGCTTTTGCTAACTTTTCAAGATAAGAATTTTCAGTACCCGGATTAAAAATTATTCGCTTAGGTTTAAGTTTTATAATATAATCATAATATTGTTCCTGAATATCAGGATTGATGTATAAAGCTATTGTATGAACATTTTTTATTTCAGGAAATCCTTTTAAAATATCCAAATTAGCAACCTTCCCGTTTTTAATCCCGAGAGGAATAGTCTCATGTTTATGAGCAATAAGTTTATGAATAGCTTTATAAGAATATCTTTCAGGATTTGTACTTGCCCCGATTACAAGAGTTTTTTTACTCATAAAACTTTAATTATTTCCCTAACTGTTGTTTTAGAATTTTCTGAATATACTTTCCAATAACATCAAATTCAAGATTTACAACCGTGCCTTTTTTAATCTGATGAAAATTAGTAATATCATAAGTAAATGGAATTATTGCAACCTGAAACGATTTTTCCTGCGAATTAACAACCGTTAGACTAACTCCATTAACTGAAATAGAACCTTTTTCAACTGTAATATTTCCTTTTGTAGGATCATATTCAAAAGTAAAATACCAACTTCCATCTGCTTCGGTTACATCTGTACATACAGCAGTTTGGTCAACATGACCCTGAACAAGATGCCCGTCTAGCAGGGAATCCATTTTCATACTACGTTCAAGATTAACTTTATCTCCTACTTTAAGTAACCCCAGGTTTGTTTTTATTAAAGTTTCATTTATTGCTGTTACAGTGTAATTTTTATCTGTTTTTTTTACAACAGTTAAACACACTCCGCTATGAGATAAACTTTGATCAATTGTAAGTTCTTTTACAAATGAACATTCCAAAGTAAAATGAATATTTTCCTGTTCTTTTTCTATACCGACAACTTTGGCGGCTTCTTCTACTATTCCTGAAAACATGATTTAAAATATTTTATTAATTATAATATAATCAGTACAAAGATATAATTTAATATTTAAAAATAACCTAATAATTTTAATCCTTAACACAGCGAACTGAAAGTCCATATGGCTTATTAAAGGGTGATGGTCTAACAAAAACGGTATGTAAGAATCTACACCAAGAATAGCAGGTATCATTCTCGGTTGAGCTCCACCAAAAACCGGCATCGCCAATGTAGTCGAATGGACCATACCAGCGACGGAAACCACTAGGAAGAGCAGTAAAACCAGTTTCGTTGGTAGGTTCTATAAGACTAGGTCTATGCCAATGAACTGAGCCTGTTTCTTGTAGTTTGCTTCCAGCATTATTTTCTCCTCCTAAAAAAGCAGTTAGTTTTGTCCACTCAGCATCTGTGGGTACATGCCACCCCCATGGACAAATATTACGAGAATCAATAACTGTGTAAAAGTTATAGAGTTTACCATAAATTTTACTACTGTCAGGTGTATTGTTATAATCGCAATAAGCACCTGTTTTAAGATTACTCCATTCTGTATTATCTGTTACGTTTGGTATAGGGTCGCCATTGCTATAATGAACTACTTTAAGGTTTTCAACCATCCACACTTGTGTGCCAATGGCAACTGAATGATAAATATTACTGTCAATGTCGGTTATTATTCTTCCTAAAGTTGAACTATTGTTATTATCATCCTTTTTTTTACAACTAATGATAAAAATTAATAAAAATACCATTAATATTGATAGAAAAATATAAATTTTGTTTTTCTTTTTCATGTTAAATTACTTTATTTAGTAATTTATTTCTTTTATAATCTTTCCTTTTTTAGACCATTCAACCCATTTTCCTGTTTTTTCAGCTTCTTTATATGTTCCTTCGGACTGCATTTGCCCATTTTCATACCAATAAGTCCACACGCCGTTTTCCTTACAATGAATATATTCTCCTTCCTCCTTTTTCTTGCCGTTTTCGTACCATCTTGTACAATGTCCGTTCATATATTCATCTTTATATATTACTTCATTTTTTTTAACACCGTTTTCATACCATTCTGCCCAAAGACCATTCATTTTTCCACCTACATAATTTACTTCCATGGACTTATTTCCGTTTTGATAATAAATTGTAACCAAACCTTCCAATTTCCCGTCTTTGTAATTATTTATTATTGATGGCTTTCCATTATCAAAATTTGCAATCCCTCTACCTGTAAATGGTTTTGCTTCTCCTTTTAAATATTTTAATTCACCTTTATCTTCAAGTTGGAATAAATTAACTTCCTGAGAAATAGCTGATAATGACAATAGTAATATAAAAATAAATAATAAATATTTCATTTCTGAATTTATTAAAATAAATGCAAATTTAAGTATTTTAATAACAATAAGAAACCCTTAGCTTTGCAATTTTTTTTAAATTCCTTCAAATGAAATAGTAATAACCTAACCAATGAAATAAATAAAAAATCACAAGCCATTTTGCAATTATAATAATTTTAAATTACGTTTGTAAATAAATGAATAGCGATGCAACATAAATCAGGCTTTGTAAATATTATAGGAAATCCTAATGTGGGAAAATCCACATTAATGAATAATCTTGTCGGGGAAAAACTATCGGTTATAACTTCAAAATCTCAAACAACAAGACATAGACTTTTAGGAATTGTAAATGGTGATGATTTTCAAATTATCTATTCAGATACTCCCGGTATTTTAATTCCTAAGTATAAGATGCATGAAGCTATGTTATCGTATGTTAATACTGCCATTGATGATGCAGATATTATTTTATATGTAACTGATGTTGTTGAAGAAATTGAAAAGAATAAATCATATCTGGAAAGATTACAAAAAATAGATACACCTGTACTTTTATTAATTAACAAAATAGATTTATCATCACAGGAAAAAATCGAAGAACTTTCTCAAAGGTGGCAAAAAATTCTGCCTAAATCAGAAGTTATTTTAGTTTCTGCAAAAGCTAATTTTAATATAAAATATATTTTTGATAAAATTATTAAACTGTTGCCCGAACATGAACCATATTTTCCTAAAGATACTCTGACAGATAAACCATCTCGTTTTTTTGTTTCCGAGATAATCAGGGAAAAAATTTTGATTCACTACCAGAAAGAAATACCATATTCAGTTGAAATTGTTGTTGAAGAGTTTAAAGAAATCAAAGATATTATTCATATAAGTGTTGTAATTTATGTTGAACGGGATTCTCAAAAAGGGATATTAATCGGACATAAAGGAGCAGGATTAAAAAGAATTGGAACCGAAGCCCGTAAAGATATTCAATCATTCCTGGGGAAGCAGATATTTCTTCAGACATTTGTAAAAGTAAGTCCCGATTGGAGAGATAATCAAAAGATTTTGAAAAATTTTGGTTACGAGTTATAGCTTATATTATTCACAAATCAGGGCTAAAGCCCGATAATAATGGGTTATTCTAAAAGTATATAAATAATGGACTTTAGTCCTGAATAAAATATTTGTTAATTAATCAGGATAAAAAATTGTACTTAATTTATTGATACTAATTATTGATTATTATTTTTGTAATCTTTTGGTTATTTTAAATTTAAATTATAGATATTATGCAAAAAGGAGCTTATACATTATTAATTACACCTTTTAAAAAGGATTTATCGCTTGATGAAGAAGGATTAAAATTATTGGTTCAAAAACAGATTGATGCAGGTATTCACGGTATTGCACCACTTGGTGTAACAGGTGAAAATACATTAATGACCGATGAAGAAGTTTATAAAGTTGTTGAAATAATAGTTAAAACAGCTGACGGAAAAGCCAAAATAGCCCCTGACGCCTGTGCCACAAGCCTCTGGTATGCAAAAGAAAGAGTAAAAATCTTTGCAGATCTTGGTGTTGATTATATTTCTGTGTTTACACCTTATTTCGTTTTACCCAAACCGGATGGATTAATTGATTTTTATGAAAAATTGGCTGACTTCTCCTCTGTCCCTATTATTCTTCATAATGCACCTGAAAGAACAGGTGTGGATTTATTACCTGAAACCACAGGTTATCTCGCAAAACATCCAAATATTGTTGGAATAAAAGATGGAAATAAAAAATTAGATCATTTAGCAAAACTTCTTTATCTTACAAAAGATGAAGACTTTATGGTTTTTACAGGTAAAGATACCACAGCTTATCCTTTGATTTGTTTTGGCGGTGCAGGAACATTTACGGTTGCAGGAAATATTATTCCTGAAGTAATGATAAAACTTGTAAATTATGCCTTAAACAAAGAAAATGAAAAAGCTGAAAAAATTCATTTTGAATATTATGAGCTTTTTGAAGCCTTAAGATTTGAATCAAACCCAATGGCAGCTAAAATGGCACTTAATTTAATGAATTTGCCCTCAGGCTTTCATCGTTCTCCATTAACACCACTTAGTGAGCCAAAAACGAAAATTTTAAAAGAGATAATGATTGCTAAGGGATTGATTAATAATTAATATTATAGAAGTTTTACTTTTAATTTGCATAAGTTGAGAAATCAAAATAAATTTGTAGAAGAATAAAACTGATAGTTTCAATATTTAATACTTTTTCTCAATTATGATAACTGTAAATTCTGCTTATGATATTATCGCCGATTGCTTAAAATTAAAAAGGGTAAAAGATAATATATATGTATCCCCAGAAGGGGAAAGATATATTCAGACAAAGTATGGATTTGAACCGGTAGAAAGGTACAATCTAAATAACATAATCAGGGAGAAAGATATAATTATCAGAGACTTAACTCTAAAATCAGAGAAAAATGAATCAGAAAATGTAATTCTAAAAAATAGAAAAGAAAACAGAAAAAAAGAAATTGAGAAACTGAATAAAGCATTAAATGAAGAAAAGAAAAAGAATTTAAATTATCCGGGAAAGATAGAAAAAGCTGATAATTGCAATAAACTATTGTCAGGAAAAATAACAAAAAAAGAACAAAAAATTGAAAATTTACATAAAACTATAACACAAAATATTAATAAAAATAAAGAACTTGTTTCAAAGATAGTTGAGGATAAAGAAATAATTGAAGCCCTTCATAAAAAGATAAAAGAAAATAAAAAAGTAAATGAAACCCTTGAGAAAAATATAGTTGAATATAAAAAAATTATTGAAAGTCCTGAGAGTAAAATAAGAGAATACATAATAAAAAATGAAGGTTTTCAAAAAAAGATAGATGTATATAAGAAAATAATTGAAGGTTTTCAAAAAAAGATAGTTGAATTTAATGAGTTAAATGGTAATCCTCAAATAAAAATAAATGTATATAAAAAAATAATTGAAAATCTTGAAAAAAAGATAGTTGAATATAAAGGAATAAATAAAAACATTGTAAATAAATTTAATGAATTATTAGAAATATATAAATTAATAATCATAGAATACAAAGAAAAGTATGATAAATATTATGAAGCATTGGAAAAAAAATATTATAATGCCCTAACAATCAGTAATACATTAGATAAAAATGTTTTTAATGATATTAATATCATATTACAAAACCATAAAAATATTTTTGATAATTTATCTGAAATAATACAAAATCTTCACTCAGATGTTTCAAAACAATTTGTTAAAATATAGTTTTATTGAATTTTATAACTACGGGATTTCTACTAACTATAAAGTCTTGTAGGACACTTAGTTATAAAATCAGGGGTTTTATTGTTAAGTGTTTAGCACAAATGGAGGAAATTTGTAATTATTTCCATTCCATATAACGACTACCATCTTTTGTAAATATTTTTCCCTTCCCATGGTCAAATTTACCAAAAAACCATTTATTTTCTTTATTATTATAGTATTGACCATCACCGTGAAATACACCATTTAACCAACCTCCTTCATAACGATCACCTACAATCCATACTATAATGCCATATCCATTTTCTTTGTCATTTCTCCATTCACCAATATATTTTCCATTCCAATCCTTATTGTTAGTTTGAATAATTCCAATACCTATACCATCTTTTTTACCATCCTTTATTTGTCCAATATATTTAATTTTGCCATATACATTTGCTGTTATTTCTTTAAAATCAAATATTTTTATATATTTTCCATTAGGATATTGACTTAAATATAAATCATAAGAGCCTACTGTATTTTGCTTCTTTATTTCTTCCCAAAAAACATCTTCTCTTTTATCCTTAACTTCTTTAATGTATTTGCCATTAATATATAAGGAAATATAATTATCATAGGACTGAACAGTATTTTTGCTTAATACTTCTTTCCATAAAGATTCTTCCTGCATTTTATTAGCTTCTTCAATATACTTTCCATCGGGATATAAATTTTGATAAGTCTGATATGAAGAAAAAGTATTAGTTGTTTTTGCGAGTTCCCAAGCATTGGATTCTTTTAATTTTATAAATGTAATTATTAAAATAATTATGATTAAAATACTAAACGAAATAATTCCAATAATAATTTTAGTTTTCCTTTTGCTTTTTCTTGTATTATCTTCAAGTAATTTTTTTATCTCTTTATACTTATCTTTATATCGGTTATCATCTTGCAAAATATCAATTGCTTTTTTGCATGTAATTAATGCTTCTTCATAAAATCCTAAATCTTTTTGCTTAATTGCAATATTATACCAAATCTCTGCAACAATCGAACTTGTGTTCTTTGTAAAATATAATTCTGTTGGAATAAGATACTTCTTTACCAAATCATCAATGTCTTCCTTTGTATCTGGAGTTTGTTCAATAATACTAAGTTTATTGTTAACAAAAAATGAAATGGTTTTGGCTAATGTTTGTTCATCTAAAACATGAAAGTATTTTTTTAAAATCTGTATATTAATTAATGAAAACCATCGAAATATTTTCGAATCTACTTTTAACATACATAAACTATATGCTAAATAAAGGAACCCCCGATTATTATCAATTTCATTTTTAGCAATATTATTTTCAGATAATACCGGTGTGAGTATATTAATAGAAGCTTCATAATCAGCATTCAAGGCTTTGTCAATTCCAATATATATTGTTGTAATTCTGTCGTTTTGTTCTTTATTATAAATAACTTTGAAAATTTCAATTGCTTCTTTAATATCATTTTTTCTAAGGAGTATAAGAGCTTTGTTGTATAAAGCTGATGAATTTGCAGGTTGCAAGCTGAGAATTTTATCATAATATTCTAAAGCTTTATCATGATTTTTTATTTCAATTGAAAGTTTTGCGAGATTTTCTAAGAGGGAAATATCTCCTGGTTTTTCAATAAGAAGTTGTTCTCCAATTTCGGCTGTTTCCTTAAACTTGTTAATTTTAAGATAAGATTTAAATAACAACTCCTTAGCTATAATATCACTCTCGTTTATAGCTAATATCTTTAATGAAACAGAAATAGATTCCTGAAAAAGCAAGTTGTTAAACAAAAATTGAGCAAATTCGTGAAGTATCTCAATATTTAATGGATCTAATTTGAGTCTATCTTCATAAACTGCTTTTTTGGCTACTTCTTTAGGGTCAATATTGTATTCGGTAAACAATGGTGAACCGCATTTCTTACAAAATTTTTTATCATCTTCGTATGATATATTACATTTTTTACAGCTTTTCATAACATTATTTTTTTATATGTTTTATAATTTATTACCACATTCATCACAAAACGAACCAGTTGAAGAGGATGAATACTTTTTTCCACATTGAGAGCAAAATATATCTTTCACTTCGATTTTGGAAATAATAGCAGGGAGATTACCTTTTAATATCAATCCAAAAAGCAGAATTGATAATGAAGCTGCCAAAACCAAATAATAGCCAATAGCATAATTTGTTAAAAAACTTATAAAATCATATTTAATATTAATCAAGATGAAAAGCAATAACAAAATACCTGGAATAACACCTACGATTATAGTACCTGCTAAATGACCTTTTATCATTGCTTTTCTAATGTTACCCAAAAAAGAAACAATTAATGAAATAGCAAAAGCTCCAATAACAATGTAGCCTGTACCATCCTGTGTTTCTAAAAGAGAAACTGAATAAAACAACGTTTTTTCAAATGGCAGAAATGCGGCAATAATACCAACAACTGACGATATTATTAAAACAACTCTTTGATTGTGCATTTTTTCACTCCTATTTTTTAATTTAATTGAATTTTAATTTGAATTACAGTTACTACATTTGTTTCCATACCTGATTCTCGCTCCACAATTGGTACAATAATCATCATCATTTTGATTTTTGATTTGAGTATTTGAAGTTGAATCAGTATTTAATGTTGTTCCTTGCTTACCATATACTCGGAGGAAACCGCCCAATAATACGATTAATCCGCTAATAATCATAATTGTAGTAGCACTTTCTCTTTCTTTTTCTCGTTGATTATTTTCTGCTCTAACACCTAATAGATTACCTAAATCATCCCTGCCAAATATTGTTTGTTCAGATTGTGATGTATCAAACTGCTTTGGTTGGTTTGTATAAAATTGATAGCTTCCATATGTAAATACAAGAATTCCAATGATTATAATAATTGTATATAGTTTTTTTAATTCCATAATATTGAGTTTTTTAATATTTATTGTTTTATAATATTTTCCGATTTATCAATTACCATCTATATAATATTTTATGATTAATCTTTAACACATCTTACTGATAATCCAACTTCATTTTTATCATTTTCTTGAATTGATTCAAAATCATTTTCACCAGTTTTAAAAATAGTAAATATTTTTTTCCCTCCATTTTGTCCTCCTCTATCTGTAGATGACCAATACATTCCAAGTTCACCAAATTTATTACCTATTGAAATGGTTGATGTTATTGATTTTTTGTCATTTTTATAGAAAGGGTTATAATAGTATAACAACAGAAAATTTAATCCAGAACTACCACCATTTAGAAGAGTCGAATCGTTCATGTTTGATTTCTTTAAATTATCTTTTAAAATTATCCATTCGTCCATACTTGGTATGTGCCATCCTTCAGGACAAGCACTTAATGCTACATCATATCCATAATAAGTCCAACTTTCAGGCGGTTTTTTTAATATTTCTTTTATGTATTCCCTACCATTATCACTATAATTACTTAATAAATAATGAAAGGATTTTGGTGCTTCATAATTTAAATTCTCTGCCATCCATATTTGATTTCCAATTTTAATAGTTTTATAAATCTTACCATCCCTATTATCTGTAAATGTATTATTGGACTCATTAGGCTTATTAGAACAAGAATAAAGACCAAGTAAAACTATTGCTATAAATAATATTTTTTTCATTTTAATAATAATTTTTAATTTCCCCTACTCTTCTGGCTTTTCGGTTTCGCCCCGTTTTTTATAGTGGTTTCTGGACTCCACTTAATATTTTTAATGTTAAATAATCAGATTTATTAAATAAAAACAGCGTGGCCAAATTGCCTACGCTGTTTTCGAGGTCCGACCAAGAACCCAATCTCAGATGTAAAGCAACGACCACGCCTTGACGTGGCGTTATTGCTTACTATTCTGAGATTTATTAAAACTTTGGTCGGTTTACGAAAACAGAATTCGGCTAAACGCTATATTTTATTTATTTTATTTATGTCATATTTTAATTTTTATACAATGTAAAAATATTAATAATTTTTAACAAAAAAAATAAATCGGAATAAAAAATTAGCAATATTAAAATACCATTAATAAACTAACTCAGGCACAATTTCCTCGGTTGATTTATCTTTAAGCAATATTTTGTATTTGATATAGTAACTGTATTTACTTCCTCCAATAATTATATCTGATATTACAGCTCTTGATGAGTCAATTTTTAAAGTAACAACATCTCCGATTTTATATTTAAGCGGATTTGTTACAGAATCCCTGTATGTCATAGCTTCGGTTAATATCCGGTATTTTGACAAAAAAGCATTTATACGAAATAAAGAATCTTTAGTATAAACTGTACTCATATACCTTGAATTGCTGTTATTTATTGCATTCTCCAAATCTGTTATTCTTTTCTGCTTTATATTATTGGATTTATTCAAACTGCGAATAACAAGAATCAATACCAATGTTGTAACAACGAATAATAAAATAAAAAAAATTGTTCGGAATTTCATATCATTTATATTTTAAAATTATTCCCATTCTATTGTTGCCGGGGGTTTAGAACTAATATCATAAACTACGCGATTTACACCTTTTACTTTATTGATAATTTTATTTGAAATATCACTTAAAAATCCGTAAGGAAGATGTACCCAGTCGGCTGTCATTCCGTCAATTGAGTGAACGGCACGAAGTGCAACAACAAATTCATAAGTGCGTTCATCACCCATCACTCCTACTGTCCTTACAGGTAATAATATAGCTCCTGCCTGCCATATAGTATCGTATAAATTATTTTCTTTCAGCCCGTTTATAAATATATCATCAACTTCCTGCAATAATTTTACTTTTTCGTGTGTGATTTCTCCAAGTATTCTGATAGCTAATCCCGGACCAGGAAAAGGATGTCGGTTTAATATCTGTGGGTCAATATTCAAAGATTTACCTACTTTTCTTACCTCATCCTTAAAAAGCAATTTAAGAGGTTCAATAACTTTCAAATTCATTTTTTCAGGTAATCCTCCCACGTTATGATGTGATTTGATTGTTGCAGAAGGACCTTTTACAGATATTGACTCGATAACATCAGGATAAATTGTCCCCTGAGCAAGCCATTTTATATCTTTTATTTTTTTTGCTTCTTCTTCAAAAATATCAATAAATATTTTTCCTATAGTCTTGCGTTTTAGTTCCGGATCAGAAATTTTGCTCAACTCACCGATAAACCTTTCTTTTGCATTAATTCCGATAATATTCAATCCGTTATTTTTATAAGAATTCAGAACATTTTCAAACTCATTTTTGCGCAATAAACCATTATCAATAAAAATACATGTTAATTTTTCTCCTATTGCTTTGTTTAGCAAAAAAGCTGCAACAGTAGAGTCAACACCTCCTGATATTCCCAAAATTACTTTGTCTTCTTTTATCTTCGTTTTTAAATTACTGATTGTACTATCAATAAAAAAATCCGGTGTCCAGTTCTGGTAACAAGAACAAATATCAACTACAAAATTTTTTAAGATCTTTTGCCCTTCTGTAGTATGATAAACTTCAGGGTGAAATTGTATTCCATAAGTTTCAGAGTTTTGAATCTGAAATCCAGCAATTTTAACATTATCTGTACTTGCAATAATTTCAAAATCTTTTGGAATTTCTGTGATTGTATCACCGTGCGACATCCATACCTGAGAATTATTACTTACTGATTTAAATAATTTATTACCCGTTTCAAAATTTTTTAGCATTGCCCTGCCGTATTCCCTGTGTTTTGATGGAATTACCTGTCCTCCAAAACTATATGCAAATAATTGCGATCCATAACAAATCGCAAGAATCGGAATTTTTTTATGAAATTTATTCAGATCAATTTTTGGTGAATTTGCATCATAAACCGAATATGGACTTCCTGACAATATTATTCCTTTATAATCAGACTCTGGAAAATTATTAAACGGGTGTATTTCACAATAAACATTTAATTCCCTTATCTTCCTGGCAATCAATTGAGTATATTGCGAGCCGAAATCAAGTATTAAAATTTTTTCTGTCAATTTTTTATTTTTTTATTGAATTCATAAGTTTTTCAATTTCCTCAACTTCAATAGGAATATTTTTCATCAAATCAATTGGTTCATCATCTACAACAATGTCATTTTCAATGCGAATACCAATATTTTCTTCAGGAATATAAATTCCCGGCTCACAGCTTAATACCATTCCCTTTTGTAAAATATGCTGCTTTGTTCCTACATCATGAACATCCAATCCCATAAAATGAGATGTTCCATGCATATAATATTTAAAATATAAAGGTTTTTCTTTATCCTGTTTTTTCACATCTTCCTCAATAAACAACCCTAACCCTATCATTTCCTTCTCCATTATTTTGCATACTTCCTTGTGATATTTATCTATTGTTGTACCGGGAACAAGCATTTTTTTAGCCTGTTTCATTACACGTAAAACAGCATTATAACAATCTTTCTGACGTTGAGTAAATTTCCCGTTTACAGGAATTGTTCTTGAGCAATCGGCAGCATAATTTGCATATTCAGCTCCAAAATCCAAAAGTAAAAGATCTCCGTCTTTACATTCCTTGTTATTTTCTTCATAGTGCAAAATACATGCATTTGCTCCGGATGCAACAATCGGAGAATAAGAATGTC
>Ga0247841_10006747_pt1 | contig 17483 bp, 16 predicted proteins | sample LaCruzMarch2015__2_FD_192410 | JGI IMG/M metagenome (GOLD analysis project Ga0247841, IMG submission 192410) | Freshwater microbial communities from meromictic Lake La Cruz, Castile-La Mancha, Spain - LaCruzMarch2015_18m | ecosystem: Environmental > Aquatic > Freshwater > Lake | place: Spain... | reverse complement strand
AATGGCTACCAATAAAAATATTGTCACTACACCAAATTTTAGAAATTTTAAGATATTTTTTTTTTGCATAATTTTAAAAGTATTGCTATAACGCCAGACTACTGACAAACATGGAATCCATAATCCATTGCAATGTACCTAAAACCCAACCAAGAATCATGCATTGAAGTTGACAAACTGCTTTCCAAATTTGATCAATTGGATTCCACCAGGCTGGTTTAGGACACATATTGTCGCAAAGAGTGTCTTTGGGATCAGTGGTTGTACCACCACCGCCTCCACCTCCACCGCCAGCACCACCAGTACTGCCGCCGCCTTCGTCTTCAGTGGTCGCATCTCCACCAGCAGACGGCGGTGGGTTGTATTTTTGTTTGTTGGACCATGATTCTTTCGTTTGAGTGCCACCGGTTGTGTACTCGCAAACCGCTCTAACTTGATACAAGTAAGTTTTTGTTTTGTCGAAACTAGATGGCGTATGACCAAAAACGACATTATTTTCATCTTTAACTGTGCCAGTGCCAAGCAGTGTACTAGTACCGCCATTTTTATCATATACTTCGTATTTTGTACTTGAGGCGCCAGTGCAAGCTTTATTAACATTATCCCAGCTCAAGTTAACACCAGTTGGACTAGTTTTATCACCGGCAATGGAAATCGCTAGTTTGGCGATTGCGGGTTCTGGTACACTAGGAAGTTCTTTGTTTGGTCCTGTAAACTTTGTTCCTGCTTCATTTGGGTTTATTGTTAGTGTTACGAACCCGGCAGGATTGCTTATTTTATTTAAAGTTGTAATCGTGTAGGTAGTTTGAGAATTAATTTTTACACCGTCAAGCATTTCCCAGATGGTTGGACTTGTAATTTCTTTGGTTTTTAAATTGCCTGGCTCAACAGTCAGAATTGTTGCCTCTCCTCTTCCATATCCAATCGGACAGGTATCACTTTTGGGAGCCGCCCACAACTTGAAAACTACAGTTGGAGAAGTGTTGCGCGTATCAACAACAGCCTCGGCTTTTGGCGGGCATGAACCAGAATTACCAGTACTTTCCGCGTAAATCCCCTTAAGCGTCCAGGTAAAATAATTCGTGCCAGCGCTTACACCGTTGTAAAAAGTCTCGACAGAGAATAGATGTTTGCTGTCGCAAGGCGCTCGACTAATATATCCTGTTGTAGTGTCAAATGATAATTTTTCTCTTGATTGTTCTACACCATCAAAGTAATACATATAAGTTATCAAGCTAGTATTTGCTCCACCTTCCGCTTTTCTATAATCTGATAAATCGGGTTTGTCCCAAGCAACTCTTTCAAAACATTGTTTAGTGTGAATATCAACCTGACCATAAACGGTAAAATTCCTGACCGGAATATCGCCTCCTGCGGTTGCTTTGGCTTTTTGCGGACTAAAGAAGATTGCTCCACAGAATACCAAAAAAAATGCAAATGACATCAGAAATAGACGTAAGCCAACTAAAAAACGAGTGCGCAATTTGCTAGACACCTGAAATTTACTAAACATAAACCCTCCTTAAGGGCATAACTTTATATAACTATCATAACAAAAAAACAAAAAAAAGTAGAGAGCTAAAAAGTGAGTAATTATTTTTTAGTTAAAAATTCAAATTTTTCTTGAGCTTTTTGCGCCGAGTCTGGATCTTTATTCTGTTTATAGGCTAAGTTTAGGAGTTCATAGGTTGTGGCATAAATCGGGTCTAAACTTTCCGCTTTTTTGAGTGCTTCCAGTGCGCGGCTGGTATTGTTCATTTTTAAAGCCGTATAGCCAAGGCAAACCCAAGCATCCCGGTAATTGGCATCAATTTCAGTGGCACGGGTCAGATTGGTATTGGCAAAATCAAGCATTTTGTTTTCCATCAACCTTTTGCCATTTTTAACTAAAGCATAGGTATCGGTACTTTTGCCGATTTTATCTGTATAGGCCTGTTGAGATTTGACCAGATCTTCATTGATCCCTTTGGTCCAATTGTTGTAGGCGACAAAATACGCCGCGTAAGAGCCAGCGGCACCTAAACACAAAATAGCGATTGCGATGATAATTTTAATAGGTAAAAGTTTCATAGACTCAAATTAATTTTTGTTGGGCCATTCGGCCAAAATGAGTAGCTTTTCGTCAACCAGTTTGTTCTCAAATAGATTTTGCCATAGTTCTTCGGTCACAAACGGCATAATTGGATGCAGAAGTTTGAGTGACATGGTCAAGGTGTGAAGCAAAATAATTTTAGTATTTTCCTTGAGCTTTTCGTCTTCAAACTGCTTTTTGCTTTCTTCAATATAAATATCGGCGAAATCATGCCAGACAAAATCATATAAATCATGCGCGGTTTGGCCAAACTTAAATTCTTCGAGGTTAGCGTCGGTTGATTTAATGATCTGATCTAATTTATTCAAGATTTGTTTGTCAGCTTCAGTTTTAGCTTCAGCTTTGGCCTTAATTTCCATTTTAGATTCGCCAATTTGCATCATCACGAATCTGGTAATATTCCAAAGTTTATTGGCATATTTTTTGCCGGCTAAAATTGCTTCTTCATCAAATTTTAAATCTTGGATTCCAGTGTTGATATAGGTGAGGCCAAAACGAGTGGCATCGGCCCCATATTTGGTAATCAGTTCCAGGGGATCAACTCCGGTGCCGAGCGACTTGGACATCCGTTTGCCTTCTTTATTGAAAACGGTAGGATGAATGTAAACTTTTTCAAACGGCCGTTCACCCATAAATTCATAACCAGAAAAAATCATCCGGGCGACCCAGAGATAAATAATATCTCGAGCTGTTGATAAGACAGAGGTGGGATAAAAAGTTTTTAAGTCATTGGTTTTGTGCGGCCAACCAAGAGTGGCAAAGGGCCAGAGGGCAGACGAAAACCAGGTATCTAAAACATCGGTTTCGCCTTCGATTGGGATGGTGTGCCCCCACCAAATTTGGCGGCTAATACACCAGTCTTTCAGGTTTTTCATCCAATCAAGATAAACTTTGCCCCAACGTTCGGGGTAAAACTTAATTTCGCCTTTTTCCACTGCTTCAATCGCTGGTTTGGCCAATTCATCCATTTTTAAAAACCATTGTTTGGATGGTTGCGGCTCAATTTCCCGGTTGCAACGGTAACAAACACTCAAATTATTGGTGATGTCTTCGGTTTTTTTCAACAAATTATTTTCGGTCAGCCACTCCAGAATTTTTTGAGCCGCTTCTTTGGCTTTCATGCCTTCAAACATAAAGCCAGCCTCGGCTGTCATGCGGCCAAAGGGGTCAATCACTGTAATAGTTTCCAATTTATTTTTTTCAGCCATTTCGGCATCAACCAGAGAATGCGCCGGAGTAACACCGACAGCACCAGTGCCAAATTTGGGATCAATAGCCTTGTCGGCAATAATTTTAATATCGCGCTCAACATCGGTAAATTTGACGTGATATGTTTTGCCAATCAAATCTTTATAACGGGCGTCAGTCGGATTAACGGCTACGGCTGTATCGCCAAGTTTGGTTTCCGGCCGAGTGGTGGCAATAGTAATCGGGAAATTTTTATCGTATTTAAAATAATACAATTTGGCTGGTTGCTCGACGTGTTCGACTTCAATATCGGAGAGCGCTGTTTGACACCGGGTGCACCAATTAATGACGCGTTCGCCTTGGTAAATCCAGCCCTTTTCCAAATATTGTTTAAAAGCGGCCTGGACTGCTTCGGAATAACCCTCGTCCATAGTAAAACGTTGGTGGTTCCAATCGCAGGAACAGCCCATTTTTTTCAACTGATCAATAATAGTGTGACCGTATTGATCAACCCAAGCCCAAATTTCTTTGGTAAATTCTTCACGACCTAATTCCTGGCGGGTTTTATCTTCTTTAGCTAATTTTTTTTCCACCACATTTTGAGTGGCAATACCGGCATGATCGGTTCCGGGAACCCAAAGAGTAGGGACACCTTTCATGCGGCTTCGGCGAACTAAAATGTCTTGAATCGTATTGTTTAAAGCGTGGCCCATGTGGAGAGAGCCAGTCACGTTTGGTGGCGGAATAGTAATAACAAAAGGTTTTTTACTCGAATCACCAGCCGGGGCAAAAACATTGGCTTTTTCCCACATCGAATAAATCTTATCTTCAGCCGCTTTTGGGTCGTAGGCTTTTTCTAATTCTTTCATAAATAAATATACCTGCATTTTATTATTAGTGGTTGAATACCTCGTAATTTATTACGAGGATGAAAACCAATTAATAACAAACTTTTCCATTTATGACACGTAGTGTCTGGATATGGAATACCTCGTCAGCTTGCTGCGAGGTAGTTTATTGCTTTATCTTTCTTACATCTTATCACTTTTGTTTTTCTAAATCCAGAACTTTCAGCTTGATACTTCGACGACAAGTCTCTCAGTATAAACAAATTATTGAAGAGGTTGACAATTGTATAAAAATATGGTTAAATATTGTTTCCTTGACAACTTAATATTGCCAATCTTACTCGAGGGAGTCAGTTCGATGCCAGATTTGAAGCCAGTCGCAGTCACCCCGCTGAACGGCCGGGAAAAGCGGATTAGTTCAGTAGGCAAGCACATGCTTGTTGAAGCCCTGGAAGCAGTGGTCGACCATGGTGTTTATACTTACAAGATTGAATACACCATGGATCCGAATAATAAAAACATTGGTCTCGCCTGGACAAAGGCGACTCAGAATCCTAAGTGTTTGCTCTGCCGCATTCAGGAAGCACCTGGGCGTAACGGTTATAAGGTGAAATTGTTTGTTGACAACGGTTATAACCCAGAAGAGATGCTTGCCAAGCTGAAAGCTCAAGTCGTTAAAGCTACGGCCAAAATGCCGAAAGGTTCAGATCAGATAACACCGGGAGAAGAACCTTTGTCCGGCATCTCCGATGACGACATGATTCTTTTTTTCTGGGAACTGTCTGGTCAGAGTCTGAAGGCTGGTAAAACCATGTTTATCATTGGACGCAGACAATTAATGGCTGCTTGCACGCAATTCTTCAACGATAATTTAGAAGGAACAGATGGAAGTGAAAGAAACGCCCTGGTTGAACTAATCATTGAAGAGTTCATTGATGCGGACATGATTGCCTTGGCCGGCAAATATGATGACGGCGAAATTCCTTGGGCTTACAAAATAACCGATAAGGCCAAGGAATTGATCCAGCAGTATGAAGAAATAGCCGCGCAAAGTGAATTCTTTTTTCCTGATCCGAAGGATTTCCTCAAACAGTATAAAAAAGCGGCCAAGTACTTACAGCCGCGGCTAGAAGAAGCAAATGCGGCTCTGGCCGATTTTGAGGAAGCAGGGGACGTAGAAGGAGCGGAGGCCGCGCTCAAGTTGGTGACCCAACTCAATGACACGCGCTTGCTCTTAATAACCCTCTGGAATAGAATTCGCAATTTATAGTAACTGTCTCTAGCCTAGCACTGCCCACCGGGAATTTTCTCGGTGGGTTTTTAAAAAAGAGCGATTTGATTTATAATTAAAAAATGAGGGGTTATGAAAAATAAACCGTCAAAACGTTTTGTCGTACTGTCTATTTTAACATTTCTGTGTTTTGGCCTACTGGTCTCGATTTTTTATTTCACTCAACCGAAAATTATTGCCGCCGCTGATCCGAACTTTATCAAAACAGTTGATAAAGTTGTTTCCGGTTGGGGTGAGGAACTTCATTATACTTTAAGCTATACCAATACAACTGGGCAAATGATCCCGGTGATTTTAGCTGAAGACATTATTCCGGCCAATACGACTTATGTTGTCGGTTCGAGTGATGCGATTTTTTCTGGTGGCCGTCTGCGCTGGCAAATTAATAATCTAGCCAATGGAGCTACTTGGACTACTCAATTTACGCTCACCAGTGTTGAGCCGGTTTCTTCTGATGTTACGGCTGTTATAAACGCTCCAACTAAGGTTAATACTGGTTATTCAGTTAGTCTTGATGCCACCCAATCTACTGGTTGGAACCGTAACGGAGAAATTGATAATTATGGCATTGAAAATTATGAATGGAGCTTTGGCGACGGTACTCCTCCAGTTACGACTGCCTATGGGGCCATGGTCAGTCACACTTATACAACCGCCGATCCATATATGATTTTCCTGAAAGTGACTGATTCCCGGGGCGGGATTAATTACGCTTCCAAACTGATTGAGGTAAGTACTTTACCGGTCCAAACAGTTACTGCTTTTACCGATGAAGCGGTTCAGGCGGCGGTAACAAGCCTAAATACTAATGGTATTGTTCATCTGCCGGCAGGAACTTATCTTTTTGATCGCCAAGTCCAATTAAGAGATGGAATTGTTATTGAAGGCGAAGGCAGAGACAAAACAATTATCACGCAACCAGGCGGATCAGGAAAAGCCTTTACTTTGGGTGGAAATAATACCAGAATCACTGGTCTTAAAGTCATGAATATCAGCGACGATACTGTCTGGCCAGTAGCGATTGAAATGTCAGTAGCTAATCGTCATGGCTACAAAAATCTTTATGTCGATAGCTGTGAGTTCGAGCACATGCAACAGGTAATTAAAGGAACCTATCTTGCTTCTGGCGCCAACTTGACAGGTGCTTCCGCCTTTTTCGAAAACAATGTGATTCATAATAATGATTATCCGGGCATGGGCTATGGCTTTTCATCTGAAATGGGTAGCTACACTGTTGCTAAGAATAACACTTTTTACACTAATCGACATTCGGTTGAAGGTGGTGGCCGAAGCGGCGGCTCTTCTAATAATTATGTCTATATTTCCTATAAATCAGGTTATGATCTGATTGGTAATACGTTTGAAGGCCCCAATAGTCCCAGAGGTAACAATTCCATTGATGTGGCATCGGATATGCATATGAGCGGGCGGGGTCGCATCCGGATAGTTGATAACACCTATAAAAACATTAAATATGGTATTGGTTTGCATGACGGTTGGGGTGAGATCAAAAACAATACCTTTCAAAACGTTGGTTATGTCAATACAAGTGGCTCAAGCTATATTATTACTTTAACTAAGGACTCTCATAACGGCTATGATGGCAATAATTGTATTGATTATCTGGATCCTAACTTAACTGGTCGTGAAGTTTGCAAGGGTGCATTTAATTTTGATATAAAAGACAACATTTTTATTGACAATCCTGCTCCTAATTGGTACTGGATGCAATATGACGCTACCCACCCAATTCAGAATATTAAAATCAATGGTTGCCAAGTTAGCTCCAACACTTATGCCGGCAAAGGCAATATTGGAGACGCTGGCTTAATTTGTCCTTAAAGTTTCAAATTTGAGTCGGTTGAGATCTCGTTATAATGAACTGGTTTAACGCCGGCGGCTATTTGATACGCGGCAGCCAAGCCAATCATGGCGGCATTATCGCCAGTTAGTTCTAAGGGCGGCACAAAAAAAGCCGTGTTGGGAAAATATTCCTGAATTTTATTGGCCATTTGTTCTCGTAGCGCTTTGTTGGCTGAAACACCACCGCAAAGAAGAATGGATTGGGGTTTAAATTCTTCGGCGGCTTTGAGAGTTTTGCCAATTAAAATATCAATAACGCACTGTTGAAAGGAAGCGGCGAAATCCGCTTTATTTTTATCGTCTAATTCATGTTTTTTACTTTCATATAAAACTGCTGTCTTGAGTCCAGAAAAACTAAAATTAAAATCTTTGCGATCCAGCATGGAACGAGGAAAGGTAAATCGGTCCGAATTACCAGTCACTGCCAACTTGGAAATGGCTGGCCCTCCGGGATAACCAAGATCTAAAAGTTTCGCCACTTTATCAAAAGCTTCCCCGGCTGCATCGTCGAGTGTTTGTCCAAGAGTTTCAATTTTGGTGTGGCTTTTCATTAAAACCAGGCCAGTGTGGCCACCGGAAACAATCAGGGCTAAAAGCGGGAACTTGGGAATATTGTCAGAATTTTTAATTTTTAAATTAGAATTTTGAAATTGATTAGAAATTAGAAATTTATCATTAGAAATTTTTCCTGCGAAGCAGGAGTAGATGTGTCCCAGCCAGTGATTGATGGGGATAATTGGTTTGTTGGTTGCCAGGGCTAAAGTTCTAGCGGAATTAACACCAACGAGAAGCGAGCCAATGAGGCCGGGCCCGGAAGTAACAGCGATAATATTAATATCGTTTAATCGGTCTCGGGATATCCTCTCGTTCTCGGGCGCCCACTCCAGCCCTGTCTCGGAGGCCGTCCGGGACGCCGCCGCTTCACTCGAGGATAATCCCGCGCCCTTTAAAAGTGCTTCGCTAATAACTGGAATAATATTTTCCGTATGAGCCCTGGAGGCAATTTCCGGAAAAACGCCGCCGTAAGCTTTATGCAAATCAATTTGAGAGGAAACAATGTTTGACAAAATACTGACCGAATTGTCAGTTTGTTCAATCACCGCCGCCGCGGTTTCGTCACAACTTGTTTCAATAGCCAGAATTTTCATTTCTTATATATTATATGGGAGAATTATGCTACAATCAAGTCATGCAGAGTGTATTGCAAACAAAAGAGTGGGCTGAGCTGAGAGAATCTCAAGGCTGGAAAGCCCACTGGATTGAAAATTTACTCGTACTCGAAAAACCCTTGCCGCTCGGGCTATCATTTTTATACGCGCCGGAAGTTGATTTTTTTGCTATAAATTTAGAAAAAAAATTAAAAAAAATTAAAGAAATTGCGCAAAAATCTCGAGCCATATTTACAAGGTTAGATTTTATTAACAAAAATGAAGGTCTTTTTAGCTCAAAAATTATTAGTGGACTTAAAGACCTTAATTTTTGTAAAGCTTTCGAAGAAATCCAGCCGGAATGGCGCCAAATAACAGATATAAATAAGTCCGAAGATAAAATCCTGGCGCAAATGAAACCCAAAGGCCGCTACAATATTCGCGTGGCTCAAAAGAATGGTGTGGTGGTTGAAAAATCGCAAAATATTGATGATTTTTATAATATTTTTCGCGAAACCGCCGAAAGAGATGGATTCGAGATCCGGCCACGAACATATTTTGTTAATTTATTAGAAAAATTGCAACATGATTCACTTGCCGAACTTCTGGTTTGCAAGTACAATGGAAGGGTAATCGCCGCTGGTATTTTTACTTTTTATGGCGAAATTGCCAGTTATTTGTACGGCGCATCTGGTAACGAGGCTCGTAACGTGATGGCGCCTTACCTTATGCACTGGGAGGCAATCCTGGAGGCTAAGCGTCGGAGTTGCAAACTTTATGATTTATTGGCTGTTGCCCCCGCTGGGACAAAGGAAAATCATAAATACGCTGGCATTACCCGTTTTAAGGAGCAATTTGGCGGACGAAAAGTGCATTTAGTCGGCAGTTGGGATTTAGTGGCAAAGCCAGTGTGGTATTGGTTATTTAAACTAGCAGAAAAATTTCGAAGGCACGTATGATAGAAAAAATTAAAGATCATTTACGAACAATTTTGCCAGAGTCTTTCATTCTCTGGACTCACAAAATCAGAGGTATGGCCGCGGCCATGATGTATGGTTTTCCGGGGAGAAAACTTAAAGTAATCGGCGTAACCGGAACCAATGGAAAAACCACAACTTGCAATATGATTGCCAAAATTTTAGAACGGGCTAATTATCGGGTGGGTATGGCCACGACTATTAATTTTAAAATTGGTAAAGACGAGTGGGCTAATACAAGTAAAATGACTACACTTTCACCGTTTGTTTTGCAAAAATTCTTGAGTAATTGTCTCAAAGCTGGCTGTCATTGGATTGTCTTGGAAACTTCTTCGCACGGCATTGCCCAATATCGAAATTTTGGTATTGATTACAGTATGGCGATTATGACCAATATTACTCATGATCACCTGGACTACCACAAGACTTTTGAAGAATACAAAAATACCAAGGCAAAATTGTTCTCGACCGGACAAACGATCAATATTTTAAACCAGGACGATAAATCGATTGAATATTTCCAAACTTTACCAGCCAAAGACTTGGTGACTTATGGCGCGGAGCCACAACATGGCCAAAGGACAGGTTATGGCGTCGAAAATCCGGATGAAGGCCGAAAAGGACGAGCAGATATTATTGCTAAAAAAATTATCCTGGAATCGACTGGATCAATGTTTACAGTCGTGACCCCCAATAGCCAAATTGGTATTAATCTTAAATTGCCCGGTAAATTCAATATTTATAATGCCCTAGCCGCTCTGTCGGTCGTCTATGTTTTAAAAATTCATTTGGATGTGGCCAAACAGGCACTGGAAGAGATGGAAGGTGTGCCGGGCAGAATGGAGCAGGTGGATTTGGGCCAATCTTTCGCGGTCATTATTGATTATGCCCATAGTCCGGATTCGCTGGAAAAAGTCTACCAAACTCTGGAAATGGCGAAACGAGCCCGACTTATTTCCGTTTTGGGTGCTTGCGGCGACCGAGATCGGTCAAAAAGACCGATTATGGGTGCGTTGGCTGGAAAGTACGCCGATGTGGTGATTGTGACCAATGAAGATCCTTACACTGAAGATGCGGTTTCCATTATTGAACAAGTCGCTTCTGGCGTGCCTCGAGGAACTGATCCTAAAAACCCTAAAATTATGAATGAAAACTTCTTTAAAATTCTAGATCGTCACGAAGCCATAGAAAAAGCGATTAATATGGCCTATAAAGATGATATTGTCATTATTACCGGTAAGGGGGCCGAGGAATGCATGGTAGTGGGGCACGAAAAAATCCCATGGTCAGATAAAAAAATCGCCAAAGAAATCCTTCTCGACAGGATGCAGGGATGATTGAAAAATGGGAAAAAATTAAAGAAGAACTTGTTTATAATGGCTACAGGAAAATTTCTATCTGGACATTTCTTCAACCAAATGGCAAGGAAGTAAATTTAGATATTAAAATTGAAAATGACGCCGTTTGCGTTTTGGCTCAAACTGAAAATAAAAAATTTGTGATGGCCCGCCAATATCGACCGGCGCCAAATATGATTATGAATGAACTACCGGGCGGCGGCAGTTCGGACGGTGACAAGTCTCCAGAAGAGGGGATAAAAAGAGAATTTCTTGAAGAAACTGGTTTCACAGGGGATTTTAAACTGATTGGCTCGTCCTATAATGATTGCTATTCAACCCGAAAAAGACATCATTTTGTGGCCACGAATTGCCGCAAAATTACCGAACCGAAAAATGATGACACGGAATTTACAGAGCCTGTTTTATTGAGTTTGGAAGAACTTAAAAAATCAATTGAAAAAGGCGAAATTACTGATTCAGAAACCGCTCTCCGAGGACTAATTTACTTAAAATTGCTCTAAAAATAAAACACGCCAGTTCTAAAGCGAAAAGGCGTGCTAATTAGCCGGTTGGTTGGTGTAGCAATCATGAGTGTGATTTGTGGTGTGCTGTTCATGATTTGTGATAATCATCATGGCCGGTTGATAAAGCGGCGAATCGGCCGCTGGCAGTAAGTTATGAATTCTGGTGGCAGATTCGCAACCAGGATCAAAAATACCGTCGATCAACTGCTCTAATTCGGCCACTTGTTCATTAGACAAATCTGTACTCATGTTCACCTCCTTGAAGACGAATTATATAATAATTTTCTCGGTTTGTCAACCTTTAGCGTCTGTATCGATCTCGAATAAGCTCCAATTCCGTTTTGGCTTGGGTTTCAACCAACTGAGTCGGTCGCGATGTTTGGATGGCAATATCAGCGGCTTCTAACTCCGGATCACCTGGTTTCATGAGAAGCGAAAAAATGGGCACAAAACCGTGTTGTTTACCTTGAACTGATATATCTAATGCTGATTGACGGATTTTGTAAATCCGGTCCAAAATCCGGCGGTCATTAATACCTTGGATATGCATAACTTGGTCAAATTGGGCTAAATCTGCTGGTGTTTCCAATAAGCTAAAAATTGGCAAGGGATTATTTTTCATGGTGCGCCGGTTCCATTTTTCCGGCAAAGAGATGGTTTTGGATTGGACGTGAGCTTTGCGGCCATTTGGCAAAGTGGTGATAAGATCTCCGGACTGATAAATATCTTCGTTGGCTGTCGGATAGAGAACCTTGAAGCCGTTTTTATTCAAGACAACTCCGGTAGCAAATTCGCCCATAAAGCCGGATGAATAAACCCGATCGTCAAAACCTAGTCTCTGAGTAATATGATCCTGAAGTTGATTGAGTTTACTAATCATCATTGATTGTTGCGCGACGGGTAGTCCCTCAATACACTTGAGCCACATTTTTCCTGTAATTTCTCCCAATAAACCAGCCTGATGCGTTTGATCTGGCCGATTAGTCTGCTGAATTTGTTCTTTGCGTAATGTTTCAGCCACTAAATTGCCGAAAGCCGAAGGAAACTGTCTTAAAATATCTTTAATCTTGTCGAGTTCAGGTGTAGTAATAGTTTCCCGTTCAGGGTTGAATTGACTGCCGCTAAAATTGGGGTATTCTGATGGGTTTGGCATGTTTTCTCCTTTTTAGTGTTTTTATCATACCAGTAGGTTGACTTTAGACGCAAATTTTGATAAGCTGGGGATTCGAAACACGAGAGAAAGGAGAGGAGTTTTGCCCGATTTACGTGATTTCCAGCTGAAACTCGGACAAGACAAACATTGGCAGATGATTGAGGTCCGACAGATGTTGGCCTTCTATGCTGCCGGCAACAATCTCATGCTTCCTGAGGAGATTGCGCATGAGATTGCCGTACACTTGCACGCCTGCGACGAGTGCAGAAAGGTTCACGCCGTGAGTCTCAACCGCGCCCAAATGGGTGCCAATCCCTATGTTGCTCCCGCAAAAACTTCGAGCCTGTCGGTCCTGTAACAACAACAGCACAAGATCGATCTAACTGGTCTAACTGGTTGGAACGACCTTTTTTTGTGCCCATCAACTAGTCTGGAGCCCGCTTTATGCCGGCTCCTTTTTCATACTAAAAAAATTTATGCTAAAATTAACCCATGATTAAAAATCGTTTGGTTTTAATTGACTCATTTGCTCTGATCTTTCGGGCTTTTTATGGCTTGCCGCCGAGTTTAACTAAAGACGGGCATCCGATTAATGCGGCTTATGGCTTTACGGCCGCGCTTTTGGCGGCAATCAAGGAGTTGGAACCAGAATACTTGGTGGCGGCTTTTGATTTGCCAAAACCAACCAAGAGGAAGCTGGAATATGTGGAGTACAAGGCTCATCGCAAGCCGATGCCTGATGATTTGGTGCCGCAAATTCAGTATTGCCGCGAAGTTTTGAAAGAAATGAATATTCCTCTTTTAGCTGTTGAAGGTTATGAAGGCGAAGACATTATTGCCACTATAATTACTCAACTTAAAGATTCATCGTCAAAGGATCAAGTCGAGTCGATTATTGTCACCGGCGATTCGGATACTTTCCAGCTTATAAATGAACACACAACCGTTTATTCAATGGCCCGTGGCGCGCAGCAGGCGACAATCTACGACGAAAAAAAGATGTTTGAGCGTTATGGCCTAAAGCCTTCGCAATTCATTGATTTTAAGGCGCTTAAAGGCGATGCCTCTGACAATATACCAGGTGTACCTGGTGTAGGCGAAAAAACAGCAGCCATGCTGATTGATAAGTTTGGCTCGCTAGATGAGCTATACCAGTTAATTTCCAATTCTCAATTTCTAATTTCCAATCAAATTTCAAATCATAATTTTCAAAATTTAAACATTGAAAATTCAGTGAAAATTGAGAACTGCAAAATTGAAAATTTAGATCCGGAAATGTTAGAAAAAACATCAAAAACATTAAAAATATCGAAAAAAATATTAACCTTATTGATAGAATACCATGATCAGGCTTATTTGAGCCAAAAATTAGCCACAATTGTTAAAGACGCCCCGCTAGATTTCGATCTCAAATCGGCTCGAGTTCATGATTTTGATAAAGAAAAAGTGACAAAATTGTTTACGAATTTGGGTTTCAAGTCTTTGATTGCTCGGTTACCAAACTCAACCCGAACTAACAACCAATTAGGATTGTTCTAAGAAATGAAAAAGCCCCGGGTGGGGCGTGTGGTCAATGAGGTTAGTCATTGAAGCAATTGAAGTTGGCCATTTCGCCCCAGATTCCATGTAAACCCTTGAACAGGTTTTGGCATTTGGGACAGCCTTCGAGGTGATAGTGGTGGTTTGGGTTGTCGAGCTGAGCAAACAACCAGTCGAAGAACTCATCTTCAGTGTGAGCTCGAAACAAGTCGTACGGGTGTTGGCCGGTGCGGAAAGTGCTTTCGATAAGGTCATCGAAGAACTCATCGATAAAATCTCCGACACATTTACAGTGTTTGCCAACACCAGGAAAGAGCGAAGGGGGTTGCTCAGGGTTGGCTTTCTGCCATTTGATGTAGGCTAGAGTTGAGACCTGCATCGCAGATGTCCTCCCTTTGACAGATTGGGTTGGATCTAACATAAAATATAGTCTTATTTTCAATAATTAAAAAGCCCCAAGTTGGGGCTAGACGGTGGGGCGTTCGGCGCGGCGGCGAACGCTGTTGAACTGGATGGTGGCGGTGGCGACCGTGTCGCCCTCTTGATCGGTGATTTTGCAGGTGGCCAGACCTTTGCGTTTATCGATGAAGCTGACGACGGCATCAATGGTTAAATTGGTGCCGGGGCAAACCCGTTTTTTGAATTCGGCATCGAGGATGCCGGCCAGGAAGACATCGCGCTCAACCATATCGGGACGAGCTTCGACGATCTGGATCATGGTCTGGGCCATGCTTTCGAGCTGCATGACGCCGGGCATGACGGGATTGCCGGGGAAGTGGTCGGCAGCGCGCCAGGTTTCATCACCGCGGAAGGTGTAGTTGGCTTGCACGTTGATCGTGTTTTCGACGGCTTCGACCGCCGTAACGGATCCGATCAGTTGGAAATCTACTCCATGCGGCAAAAACGGCTTTTTCTCCATGGAATTCACCTCACTTGTTCAGGCTAAGATATTGAATAATATAGCCTAAATTAATTGTTTTGTCAATCATTTGCCTAAGATACAGGCTTTACGAAGCAGGTTTTAAGCTTTAACATGAAGACATGATTCTATTCTTCTATGGAGCGGATACTTACCGCCTGAAACAAAAAATCAAAGAACTGAAGGAAAAATATGTTTCCGCCTCTTTAGGGGACACTAATTTGGCCACGATTGATGGCAAAACCGCCACCTATCCGGAAATAGTTCGTCAAATCTTGGCGATGCCGTTTTTGGCCAAGAGTAGGTTGGTGATTATTGAAAATCTTTCTCTTCAAGGAAAAAAAGAAGTTCAAGATCAAGTCGGTGACTTTTTACCTAAAGTACCTGAAAATACTTTTCTCGTCTTTTTAGAAGAGGGAAATCCCGACAAACGAACCTCGCTTTTTAAGAAATTGGCTAAATTAAAAACTCAAGAATTTAAACCGCTCGAACCAGATGAATTAAGCCGTTGGGTCAAAGAAGAAGTTAAAAGTCGAGGCGGCCAAATTGGTGGCAGTGTGGCCGATAAACTGGTTTCCTATATTGGCGCCGACTTGTGGCGTCTGTCCAATGAAATTGATAAATTATTGTGCTTTAACGGCTCAATCACCGAAGAAACTGTAGAAAATATGATCAAACCTCAATTGGAAGCTTCGGTTTTTACTCTTGTTGATGAAATTGCGGCCAAGAATATGTCCAAAGCCTTGAAAGAATTGCATTATTTATTGGAAAACGGCGAGAATGAACTTTATTGTTTATCAATGGTTGTATATCAGTATCGCAACTTATTGATTGTCAAGGACCTGGTCGACCGGGCAAATGGCCGAGTCAATCAATGGGAATTGGCTAAAATTGCTGGAATTCATCCTTATGTGGCCCAAAAAACTTTGGCCCAAACCCACAATTTTTCATTACAAGATCTCAAACAAATCTATAAAATGTTGTTAGACTATGATTTAGCATTTAAGACTGGTAAAATGGAACCAAAGGTTGGATTAGACGTGCTGATTGCTAAACTGTGCAAGTAAACAAGGAGCGGGATGACAACTTGGGAAGTAATAAAGACTTTAGCTAAAGGCGCTAATATTTATTGGCGTAAACTTTTCGCATTTTTAGGAATCGCTCTGGTTTTGGGCGGAGGTTTTTATTTGGTTTACTCATATAATCAAATCCAGGCCTCAGTTAATTTCGCCAATCAAACTCAAGATTATGCCGCTGGACGAGTCCAATTGACGATTGACGTGACTAAAGACGGAAAAATTACTATTAATGGCCGCAATGGTTCTAAATATTTAAACATTTTGCCCGATTCTTATGAAATTAGTATTTTGGCCGTGGACCAACCAAACACCTATCTGAGCTCTTTTCAGGCAATTATGAATTTGCCTGATACGGTCACTGAGGATCAGGTTGAACGCATTGTTTACGCAGTTCATGGCGTCAGTTCTTACAAAACTTATATGGCCGGACCTCGAACAATTATTTACACGGCCGAAAGTATTCCGCCGCAAGCATCTTTGACCATTGTCGCTCGACTACCAAAAAACATTATGACGCCACCTCTTGGCAAACTGATTACCTATCAACTCTCTTTGGTTTCCGTTAAAATTTATTTGATTTTAGCCATTGCTATGCCAATCCTGACCTTAATTCTCTTGCTGATGATGATTATACGTCGCCAACAGGATAAAATCTTTTCCAATACGACTAAAATATCCAACCTTCCGCCCTCAAAACTACCGCCACCCGTGGCTGGGGTTTTGATTGACGGTCATTTGGGACATCGCGAAATTGCCGCTACCCTGATTGACTTGGCGCGGCGGGGTTATTTGTATGTTAATCGTAAGGGCACAGATTTTTCCTTTGGTAAGAGAAAAACTTTGGCTCTCGAAGAGATGCAAGAGCTTAGGCCCTACGAACGGATTTTGCTCTCAAAAATATTTGAACCTGGTGAATACAAAAGTACCAGAGAAGATGTGGATATGCGGATTGGCCGACACATTTTCTCCCATAAAATTGCTCAAGTTTATCTTGAAATTTACAATGAATCCATGCGTTCTGGTTTTTTTGTCAAAAATCCAGCCGGAGTGCACCGAAAATGGCGTTTTGCGGGTATTGGCTTATTTTTCTTAAGTGTTTTAGGTTTTGCTCGAGCAGCAGCGATGGACCCTGATCCCAAGTTTACCTTGTTTTTCTGGGTGGGGGCCATGGCGATGAGTGCGGTCATTATTAAACTCTCTGGGCTAATGCCGATCAGAAGTGTCACCGGTACAGTAGCGCTTCGAGGCTGGCTTCAATTTATTAGATATCTTAAATTAGAACAAACCATTGAACCGGTCGCCAATGTGATGGATCGTTTTAATGAGTACTTAGCTTATGCGGTTGTTTTTGGGGTAGAATCTGATTGGGCTAAGCGCTTTATGCGCACCACCTTTACTAAACCCGATTGGTATGAATCCGATGAAGAGATCATTACCCTGGAAGCATTTATTGCCGGACTTTTTCCCATTGTTGATTATGTTGGCGAGGAACTTCATCGCTCACACGAACCAACAGTAGAAT
>Ga0247841_10006745_pt1 | contig 17486 bp, 11 predicted proteins | sample LaCruzMarch2015__2_FD_192410 | JGI IMG/M metagenome (GOLD analysis project Ga0247841, IMG submission 192410) | Freshwater microbial communities from meromictic Lake La Cruz, Castile-La Mancha, Spain - LaCruzMarch2015_18m | ecosystem: Environmental > Aquatic > Freshwater > Lake | place: Spain... | reverse complement strand
CAGATCCCAGAGAGGGAATGATTTTCAAAATATTCTCATAATAAATCTTTTTAAGAACTTCTTTTGGCAGACCAATTCCGCATATCGGCCAGCGTGCTCGATCAAATGTGCCGTCATAATCAGGTGAATAAAAAGATTCGTCATATGTTTCAAGAAACCTGAAATAGGTATGATACATTTCCACTGAACTATCAATATTTGGAGGCATATCCGTTCCAAAAATAATTCTGTCCTGATGTTTTATAAAAAATTCCCTCGAGGAATATGGCTGCCGACCCAATTCATCAATCCTGGCAGAAAAATCAATGTACACATTCGGGTTTTCAGTCAATAATTCTGAAACATATTGAATATTCTCGGCATAGTTCCCGAAATGGGGCAAAATAAAGGTTGTACCGGGATGTTGTCTTACAAGTTCGTCACGTCTTTTGAGAAGTTCGATTTTACGGGGATATTTTGCATCAGCAAAGTTCCACGACGGATATTTCATAAGCGATTCATAATGTTCATTTTCAGGTGTTACCGGTTCAAAGAAGCCAGCCGGATCGGCCTGATGAATTAAAATCGGAATTTGAAGACGCCCAGCTTCTTCCCATATCGGGAACAGCCTTGTGTCGTCACAATTAATAAGTTTTCCACTGGAATCATGATAATGAAGACCAAGCTCTTTTAAGATTTTAAGTCCCTTTGCTCCCTCTTTAACATGTTTGTGCAAGGTTTCAATACATTCAGCAACAAATCGTTTATGGTCAACAAATAGCGGTTTATCTGCAGGTGTTGCAAAATTGGCCATGGTAAAACAGTAAAACCGGCCCGGATATTTCATGGAGCAATTTTCAACGAAATCTGAAATATTGCCGGGCTTAATTACATAACCACCTCCTGAGAATTCAATGCGGACATTTCCGGTAAGATTGCAATAGCTTATAACTCCCACCTCGTCCATGGTTTTAATAACCCTTTCTACCTGCCAGTTGCCCCAAAGATGATTATGTGCATCTATTGCAGGAAAAGCTGCTTTTTTTATAAGAGTCGGCCTGGTGACCAGGTACATCTTCTTTGCCATTGTTGTGTTTTTATTTTAAGGTCTTAATAAAATCTCAGCTTGCTTTTCAGCTTAAACAGATCAGAAGTTTATTTTCAGTCGTATCCATTTCTGACTGCAAATATTCAGTAAATTGGTTAGTCCCTTTTCCTATTTTCAGGATGTCATTAATGGGTGCGATCTAGAAATACGAAGGAATATATGTCAGCGTCTCTGATTACGAATCGCAGCCGAACCGTCTTCCCGGCAAGAGTGGAGAGATCGGGATTTGCCTTCCAGCTTACAGCTCTTTCGAGATTGTCTCCATAAATCTCATGACAATCGGCTAAACTAAAGCCGGGTAAAGACCGACCATCAATATCCTGAACCTCAATACGAACGGAGCCTACTGCAGAGGTTGAGACATTCAGAAACAATGTATTTCCGGTAAACGTGATAGGTTTGGTGACCATCTCACCCCCGACAAGCGGAGCATGCAGGGATACAAAACCATCGATGCGTATGTTGTATCTGCGGATGATGGACCCTCTATCTCGGTAACCCCTTTCAAGGAAATATAACGAAAGTTCAGGTGGAGCATCCTCTATAGCGGAGCTGGTTTCCACAATACCCCAATTCTGGTACATGTCGCCATAGAACCAGCTGCCTTTATTTCTCAACCCAGGGCGAAGAAAAGCCTCAGGCCAGATATGGAAATTTTGTCGGTCGCGGCTCGACATGATCATACCCTCTGTTAGAGCTGTACCCAGTCTGGGGGTAACTTTTGCACGTGTATACCTGTAATCATATTCCGGCAGGGCCTTTGCTGACTCCGTCCAGCCACGATCGATGTAACGTGTTGGAAAACCTATCAACAGGTGGGGTGCACGGTAATATGGTATAATCTGATTCGTATACAACTCGCTAACCCGGCCCGATGGATACTCCTTCCCCGCAGTATCTTTCGCAGACACCGATAAAGCATTGTGATTGCCCGGATCAACGATGGCTGAATAGCCGAGGAACACGGGGTCTGTCCAATTGAGGAAATCATGCGATGTCTCGGTCATGATATCGCGCCCTTTATCGCTTCCGGAGTTTATGAGATCCCAATTACCCTCAGCCCCTCCCCTAAAGGCCCGATGGTATGCACGATATTCACCTTGCAGCTCATCCCAGAAAGCGAGATTCTGTGAATCGAAGTCACCCTTGGTGACAACTGGCACTGAATCCATTAACTTCCAATTGATACCATCAGATGACTTATATGCATACAGCCCTTTTTTTCCAACTGTTATTCCGAGTGCTTTGTACTTTGCGTCTGCCATGCACTCCGGATTTGTGTCAATGAAGGGTGAAAAACTTTCATTATCTGAGTCCAGAATAATATTGTTCTTTTTTGATCCATTATATGAAAAGAGACCCAGCTCCGGCCTTATCCAGTGGATTCCATCTTGACTTTCAGCGTAACAGTAAACATTACGCGTGGTCGGCCGGTCTTTTCCATTAAGATAGGAAATATGCCTGCCACGGTAGTACATACGGTATTTAGTACCATCCTTAAAAACCGTTACATAGCCGGTTCCATTACCTTCCCATGGTTCATTAGTCTCTAGGGCAATGTCCTGTGGAGTTGGATGTTGCATTTGTAATTCGGTCTTACCCGAAAGACGTTCAATAAGGTAGTCGTCCACAAATAATTCCCTATTACTGCCTAATCTGATTATTTCGTTGTTAACAGTCTTTTCTGAACATTTGTAACCTGATATGGTAATAAAGAGTACAATTAATAAAAGTTGGTTTTTCATATAAATGATTTTCATGATTTATTTTTTTATAACCTGGATTTGTCGGGAGAGTGTTCAAGCCATTTTAATGGAGTATTTAAATCCATCAAAAATTAGCTGCATTCTGAACCTTAAATACCCAGGCATACTGGCACGGATTTGTAGCTGGTGACATCGCAGGCGGAGTAATAATCAGTTTTTTACCTGAAACCGAATATTTTACTTTGCCTTTAAAACCAAGCATTGAAACCGATTTGGTAGAACCAATGCCTTCAACTACAATCGGCTTATCCTGCCATTTGGTCACTATCACATACAAATCGTTACCTTTTTTAGTATAATAAACTGTTGTTTCCGGTTTTACTGCAGGTGCTCTGTCCCATTTACGAGTACCATAAATGGCTTCGCCGTTTACTTTCAGCCATGCGCCCATATCGGACAAGCGTTGTTGCATGATCTCAGGAATACGACCATCTGCTGTTGGCCCAATGTTGAGTAACAGGTTTCCACCACGAGCAACCTTGTTTATCAGGATATGTACCAACTCTTCTGAAGTGGAATAATCCTCCAGCACTTCGTTCCGGTTGTAGCCAAACGAACCAGCTATACCCCGGCATTCTTCCCATGGATGTTCAAATTTGGTGTCATTGGCGTTGCCTTCGTAAACCAAATCATATTCGGTGGTATAAAATCCACCATGTTTGCTGCGGGTTTCCTTGCCCCAGCGGTCGTTTACCACTACCGTGTTTTTTACGGGCGATTCGTTGTACAGCCAGGCCAAAAATTGTGTGCTTTTCCATGCTTCACTTGGGTGATCCCATTCTCCGTCGGAGTAAACCACGTCGGGTTGATAGCGGGTCACCAGATCTTTCATCTGCGGAATCATGTGATCGTCAACGTATTTGCCAAGGTCAGATTTATACAAAGGGTTGAACCATTCGTAAAGCGAATAATAAAAGCCCATGTGCAATCCACTTGCTTTCACCGATTTGGTCAGATCGCCACACAAATCGCGGTGCGGACCAACATCAACTGAGTTCCAGTTCCAGCTCTGTGCACTAGGCCAAAGTGTAAAGCCATCGTGGTGTTTGGAGGCCAATACAATGTATTTGGCACCTGCTTCTTTAAATCGTTCAGCCCATTCGTCGGGATTGAACATTTCAGCTTTGAACTGATTGGCAAAATCCTGGTATTTAAAATCTTTTCCATACACCCGATTGTGATAGTCGATAAAAAAATGTTGTGTTTTGGATGGGTTTACCCAACGGCTCCAGTACCATTCGGCATATTGTTCGTAAACACCCACCTTATCGCGTTTGGTTGGACTATAAGCCGGTACTGAATACAATCCCCAAAAAATAAAAATCCCGAATTTGGCATCTTCGAACCATGTTGGAACAGGACGACTGTCGATGGATGACCAGTTAGGCTGGTAGGTTTTTTGTGAAAACCCATGCAGTAAAGCAATAAAGAGAAATACAAATACTAAAATGATTGATTTTTTCATATTCATGCGAATTAAGAGTTAAAACGGTACACGTTATCAACAATATATATTATTAATTTGTTGATAACTTATGTTAAATATATTTTATTAAAACCTTAGGAATCAGTATTTTAGGACAATTCACCAAAATATGTCTTATCGTATGATCCCTAAGGTTAAAGAACTTAAATTAATAGCTATGTATCTGTATATTAGTGATATATACAAAAATGAGCTTATGTATTCTTGTCTTCGCTTCAGTAACAATTCAGAGCCTGAATTCACTGATGCCGAAGTTATGACAATTTATCTTTATGCTATGCACTTGGAACAACGTTTTAAAGTTAAACAAATCTATGGATATGCCAGTGACCATCTCCGCTCTTGGTTCCCACTGTTACCATCCTATGAAGCGTTCAATATGAGGCTCAACCGTTTAGGGGAAGCCTTTAAGCTACTGTCAACCAACCTTGTAAGTACTTTTGTCCCGTCTGATTGCATCTAGGACGAAAGTTTATTGGATTCAATGCCAGTTATCACATGTTCCGGCAAACGCGAAGGCAAAGTTGCCAGAGAAATAACGGACAAAGGTTTTTGTTCCACCAAAGGAATTTATTACTACGGCCTAAAGCTACATGCCCTTGCGTTCAATCACCCACATCATTTACCATTCCCCGAACAATTTCAGCTGACCCCGGCTTCGGAAAACGACCTTAACCTATTTAAACAGGCATGGGGCGGAATTGAAAACCGAACATTCTTCGGTGACAAGATTTATAATGACGCCGAGTATTTTAAAGATACCGAAATTGCCATGAACTCATTGATGCTTACGCCAGTTAAGGGCGTTAAGGGCCAGGCAGAAGAAATAAAACAAATGGATAAAGCTGCCAGTGACCTGTTCTCAACGGCGGTTTCAAGGGTCAGGCAGCCTATTGAATCTTTGTTCAATTGGCTGTTTGAAAAAACAGATATTCAAAGAGCGTCAAAGGTGCGGTCGACAAAAGGATTGATGGTATATGTCTTTGGCCGATTAGCCGCAGCTTACATTTACCTTATTTTTAACTCTTAATTCGCATTATTCAAATATTTCTGTGTTACTTAAATATCTAATTTGATTTTTTTGAACCGGAAATACTCCGGTTTGTGGACAAAAGTGGGCAGGTGGCCTCCACTTCTTTCAGGAAATCGACGATCCCATTGGAGGTGTAGGCCGAACCCGGTCTCCTTCTACTTGCTGTGGAATCGGAACGAATACAAGTCGCACTCGCGCATCTCGAAACGCAGGCGCACCGGTTTCCCTGCGATGGCGGCGAGGTCCGAGGTGTTCTTCCATCTCACCCGCCGCTCGATCGCGTCGCCAATGACGGCCTGGCAATCATCCAGGCCGAACCCCGGTAGTGCCTGGCCCGAAGCGTCCTGGATCTCGACCCGCAGCGAGCCGGCTGCCCCGGTGCTGAAGTTGACGGACAGGGCATCGCCAGCGAAGATGAGGGGCTTGGTGCGCAGTTCGCCGCCGCCGGCGCCGGCGTTCACGGAGATGAAGCCGTCGGTCCGCAGGGTGTAGCGATAGCCACTTGCTTCTTGATAGATGGACATCTCCTCGGGGCCTGTCGGCACGACATTCATTGCTACGTAGTTCGCCCTTTGTTTCCATCGTGCCGGATCCAAGCCTGGCCGGATGAAGGCCTCCTTGAAGGTGCGCTGATATGAAGCGGAACCGGCGCGCATGGTCATGAGCATGATGTCGGTCGTGCCGTACTTGCCCTCCACCGGTTCTCCCATCTCGATGCCACACGTGAATCTAATCGGCAATGCGACATAGATATGCGGCGCGCGGAAATAAGGATGCGTCTCATTCGTGTAGAGTTGTTCGCCTGGAAGATTGGCGTCGGTGTCGACCAGCGGAGTCCAGGTGATGAAGTCGGTCGAGGTCGTCCGACTGACTCGCCGCTGGAACTTCTTGTACGGATCCGTCTGTGGAGGCTCGATCTTGCCCCAGGTGCGGACAAAACAGACATAGCAGTTCTCGGCCTCGGACCAGAAGGCCGGACTCGACGAATCGAAGGGCCAGGGCGTTCCGGGGGCCTGATTCGGCGTTTTCGGCGTTTTTATGACAGGCGCGTCCTGGATCTTGCTCCAGTGGATACCATCGGCGCTCTTGAAAGCGATCAGTCCGGTCCCTCCCGATCCCGCCAGCGCTTTGTACCGGGCGGCCGGTGCGACACCGGGCCGGGTGTCGAGGAAGGGGGTGAAGTTGTGGGTGAACGGAGCCTGGCGGGCCAGGATCACATTGCCGCCCTTCGAGCTTTGGATCTTTGTGATGCCCAGGTCGGGGAACGTCCATTCGATGCCGTCGCGGCTTTCCGCGTAGCAGGTGATCTCGTTCGGTTCGTTGTCTGCGTTGCGCTCCCCATACTGTCCCTTATCGTACCCGGGAATGTCGGAACGATAGTACGCCCGGTAGAGATCCCCGTCCTTTATGATGGCGCCATAACCGCCGCTCGGCAGGGGACTCCTGGCGGGCGCTTGCCTGACCGGCGCATGTAAGCGGAACGCGACGCCCGTCATGCGCTCGACGAGCAGGTCGTCGACGAACAGCTCCAGTCGTGTGCCGATCTCAAAGGGTTTCATGCTCGTGCTCTTCTCCTGTGCGGCGAGTGGCGATGGGATCATCAGATTGTAGGCGATGATCATCATTATCAATAATCTTTTCATAAAAAATTTATTATACAATTTAAAACTCCTTTATTAACTCCTTTCCTTCCATCCAGGCGATCATATTCAATACCAAATAGTTCCAGTTTTGAAAACCAGGATTCAGGACCGGTTCTCCGTTTTCGGGCTCATAATATTCATGCAATACACCGAACCTTTCCAGGTCACGGCCGAAAAGATAGATGGTTTTCAGGGCCATCTGCCGGGCTTCTTCCGTGTATCCATAATTAACCAGTCCCCTGAATACGATGTAATTCGAAATACCCCAGATCGGACCCAACCAGGACGAGGGGTTGCTGCTTGCCTTCAGGTTATACATCTTCTCCATTCGGGAAAGGGTGCGTATCCCATAGGGCGCGTTAAAGGTCTCCGTATTGTAAAAATGCTTCCTGACCATTATTTCTGCCTGCTCCTGGGTGGCCACCTCCGCCCACATGGCCATAAAACCCGACCAGACTCCTATCCTCTGAATCAGGCAATGCCAGTCCCTGGGCATATTCTGGTGCAGTACCTGGTCCGGATCGACGGGCAAGAGGTTCAGATCCACACTGTAATAGAAACCATCCCTTTCATCCCAGCAATGTTCCCTGATGGACTCCCTCAGATCTTCGGCATACTTCTGGTATTGGACGGCTGTTTCATCCAGGTCCAGCTGTTTACTCAGATAAACCATGGCCAGCAGTTCCCGGTACATCATTGGATTCAGGTAAATTGATCCGGAACTCTTCGGAGGCCTGAAAAAGGTGGAAGGATCATTATCGACACCAATGGCAAAATCGGTTTGCCAGTAATACAATCCCGTAGGCTCGTGCCGGTGATGGCAATAGTAGTTATTGATGAATTTCTGCAGGTTGCTGAAACTCTCCCTCAGCCAGCCGGCCTCCCCTCCCATCTGCTTAACGATAAAGGCGGCATGCTGTGCCAGGCAGGGTTTATGCATGTTCTCAGCGTATACATCCTGCGGCCTTGCAAACATTCCTTTTTTTAGTGATCCTTCCCTGGTGATACAAATAGGGACCCAGCCCTCGTCCTTCTCGCCGGCATGGAGAAGATAATTCAATACGCAGCCCTGCTCGTAGGATAATGCTTTTTCCTTTTCTTCTTCACTGCCGACCATGGTCAGGATCTGCCTTAATGCCACATCGGAAAACCAGGAATCCCAATCCCACAAAACATCCGCGTATGCCTCCGATCCCGGGGTCAGGAAGGGATAGGAGAGCTGTCCTCCTGCTTCCCTGTACATGCCGGGATAGTCCCTGACCAGCATTCTTTTAATCAGCCGGATATATTCTGCCGTTTTCTGTTCATCCACAGCTGGCATATTTGCCTTCATCTCCATATTCTGTGCCCCGGTTGCCAAGCTGCACAACAGGAGAAAGCCGAATACCGGTACTTTTAGTGATTTAAAATTTTTCATTCTTTGTTCCATGATTTTATGATCAACTTATTCAACAAAATTAGGTATTACCGCATTTGCTCTTCAAGAAAATCCAGGATCTTCTGAAAAGCCTCTCTCACTTACTAAGGTCTCCTGTGTATAACAACTCCCTGATAACAGGAGAGATCCAAGAAGAAGGAGAAGAAAGGAGTGTTTAAATGCAGACGCGCTCAAAATAGCCGTAATCATCTATTCAGCTTCCATCATCATCTATCATCATCTTCACCTAAACATGCCAGCAGTACCATATAGCCGTCGCATAAGAAACCTTCGTAACCCCAGCATTCGCCATTCCAGGTTTTCCAGTCTTTCGACATCCCATTTGCACATTTGCCGCTAAAATTTCCTTCATTTATACTTTTCAGAATGGGAAACAATATTTTTTGCGCATCCTGATTTCGTTTCAGTTTTTGAAGGGCGTCAACCATGAAATAAGTGTAACAGGCCGTTCCCCCTCCATTTTCATAAATCTGAAAGCCATCTGTACCATCTTCGATGGATGGTCCGCCCCACCTGTGATCAAAAGCAGTATAATCGCCCTTTTTTATCGGGATAAGATTTCCCGGCAAACCCAGGGAAAAATCGGTAAAACCAACGGACTCCATTTTTGATAAAAGCTTATCCATTACCCTGTTGCCCTGTTTCTTATTTATTAAACCGTAACTAATGGCGATGCTATTCACAAAAGTGAAGTAATAATCATGCAATTGCCCATCTTTGCTTTTCCAACCAGCTAAAACGCCTGTTTCATGATTGTAAAAAGTTAAAAAATAGGCTGACTTTATTTTCGTAGCATGACCAAGGTATTTTTGACTTTCAGGCTTGTTTGCATTTTTCAAAATTAATCCAAAGAGGTTCAATGCCCGGTATGCCAAAGCGTTTGAATAAGCGTCTTTGTGGCCAAAACCAATCGTATCCCACCAATTTGCAGGACGCCGAACACCGTCCCATGTGCCGTAATTACCACTTTCCGGGTATTCAATCAAGCCATCGCCGTCAATATCATTTTTTACAATGATATCTGCCCACCCAGTAAGTGAACGGATGTTCTCATTCAACCATTTCGTATCATTTGTAGAATTTATATAATAGCAAGCGGCCATCAATAAAGAAGGATGAGAGTCCAGACTGTCATATTTTGATTTCCACGAAACAGTATCTGCCTCTTCGTAATTATCAGTGTAACCAACCAACCCGTAGGCTTTCATACCACCAATATAACGGTCAAGGGTCATTTTAACCAGGTCAATTGCCTTTAACCCATCAGCCAAAGGAGGAGTATATAGGGCAAGTTGGGCCGACATGTACAATGTAAAAGCACAGGGATCGGAAGAAGAATTATTTGCCAATACTTGCAGCCTTGGATTAACCTGAAATATATTTACAAAATTCCGCCGGAAACCGTCATAAAGCAGATCATTTTTAATAGCTGGAACATCAGGATAAATGCTAACTATTTCTAATTGATAGGTAATTAGTGGATGTTCATCGGAGGCCGGAGGAAATGAAATACTTACAAAATTATGCTCAAGTTTACCTTTCTCTTCCGAGTTTGCCCTACGGGCATCAGTAAATAATTTTAATCCGGGAATATTACTTGTGACCCGAAAAGTTCCCATATCGGGCAGATGAATCAGACAAGGAAGGATAACCTTATTGCGCTCTTTCATCACACCAAGAACGGTAGTGTGGTTAATCTCCTGATTGACGGTGATATTAAATGGCTCAATATTCCTGCTTTTTTCCGATATAATTTGTATGTCTTTATCTGAAAAACTAAACTTCCAGATTGGAGCAGTATCTTTTTCCTGATTTTCAGTATAGTAAAAAATAGACTTGCCAGAAATCGTACTTCTACATTTTGTGGCGATATTATCACTTATCAAAAGCGGATTCACCGATGCCATACCTTTACCCAACGAATCAATACTTAAAGAAGTTATTTGAGGGAAATCTATTCGCATGGCGACTTTCATGAAAGGAGATTGAAAGATAAATGAATCTATTTGCTGACCGAATATCTGAGTCGGATTTAATAAGGGAATAGCCAGCCCTAAAACTGAAGCCGATCTAATAAATTCCCTGCGCGAGGTAGTTTTCATTCTGATTGTTTTTTATTCTTGACTCTATTTATTACTTGACTGTACACTAAATTTCACTTTTTCAGGTATGGGATTGTCTGAGGTCCCTCAGGAAGAACACAGATTTTAGCAGTCAGACCAATTTCCGTCACGATTTCATCAACCAGCCTGCTGATATCTTTCACAGGTTTAAAGAGGGCTTTTTTTATAGTTGACTCCCCGAGCTTATCACTGAAAATATAAACATCTGCTTTTTGCTGTATAAGAGCCTGGAAGTAGATCTGCCAGGTATCTTTTAAGGTGCTTTCATTAGCCTTTATAAAATTCATCAGATCATCCACGGAACTCACAGAATTTAAAATTTTTTCATAGTCGCTGTTGGATGGAATTCCATCCCAGCATTCAGCAGCCATAATAATTACACCTCCCTGTTTTACTATCTGGGAAGCAGCGCTCATCCCTTTAACTGTCTGGTATATATTTAAATCCAAAGGATAACCCGAATTACTCGTTATGACTATATCATATAGTTCATCTACAGGTGCCATTGCCGATTGCCTGGTAAATTTGCAGCCTGCTTCATGAGCGGCCCTGAGTTCCCCTGCAAAAACATTAGTGATCTCCTTATTACTGTTTAATGTTATATTCAATAGGAACAGACCGGGAACAAATTCCGCGGCTTCCATTATTTCTTCCCATACAGGATTCCCCTCAGTAATTCCCCAGGAAACATTATTATCAGAAAGGTGAGAGATTGAGTGGTTGAATTTGATTGTTTTTACAAATGCCATTCCCGGAATTAATGCTTTCCCGCCACCTGAAAAACCTGCAAAAAAATGAGGTTCAATAAACCCGGTTAGAATTTTTATTTTGTAATTGAGAACTTCTTTGTTCAGATATATCCGGTTTCCTGAAGATGTAGTTCCAACATATTTATGTAATTCAGGATCGTCTGCATCGTTCTGAATAATTTTAAAATCTCTGACAATATTTTCACCTAGAATCCTTATAAGCTCAGAGTCTGAAGCCAGTCTGTGAGTCCCGTTAGCACAGAAAAAACAGATATTTTCTTTAGGTATGTTTCGCAACTCATATAATAATGGTGGAAGTATTATATTGTATGGTGTTGCCCTGGTAATGTCGCTGAATATTATGGCTATTTTATCACCCTGGTTCACTATATCTGACAGTGGCCTGCTATTGTACGGATCTAAAAGGGCATTTGTAATTGCAAGCGTTTGGTCTTTAACGCTTTCCACCCAGCGTGGTTCGATAATATCAATATCATAACTGTCAGATAATTCGATAAGATGACCAGTTTTCCCATAAGCTAGTTTAACGTTCATTTATTCTTTTCTTAGAGATGTTTTCATAAATTTCAAATGGTGTTTCTGAGGCTGCTGGGCGACCGCATTCGCAGCTAGTAAAGATGCAGCTCCGATTCCTAGTATTGATTTGAAGTTAATCATATAAGTCAGGTATAAGAGTTTAAATATCTTTCATTTTACGGAACCTGGTTTGCGTCTGTTTGCTCCGGTTACCTTCATATTGTCATCACCAAGATCCTGTCGTGCTTCACTGGCCAGTGCCTGTAGTTCGCTGACAATTTCAGGATTGACCGATGCAACATTGTATCTTTCACCAGGATCTCTTCTTAAATCATATAATTCCGCTTCAGTGATTGTAAAACTCACTGTCTTTCCTGGCCACCCGTCTTTACCGGGATCAACACCTACATATGACCAAATACATTTATGCGGAAGTATAAGTTTCCAGTAATCCTTTTGTACTGCTTCAAGACTATTCTTCTGGTAATAATAGTAGAAATTATGTCTGGGAGAAGCTGTCATATCACCAAGCAGCAGAGGTAACAGACTTACACCGTCAATTTTTTTATCAGGAAGAGATGCCCCTGTTATTGATGCTAAAGTAGGCAGGATATCAATTCCAGAAGCTAATTGATTGCATATGGTGCCTTCAGGAATTATACCAGGCCATCTCATTATGCATGGGACGCGCAGACCACCTTCCCAGCATGTTGATTTGCCTTCGCGCAAACCGCCGGTTGTTCCTGCATGATTGCCGAATGCGAGCCATGGGCCATTATCGCTGGTGAATATTACCAGGGTATTTTTATCCAGGCCATTTCTCACAAGTGCTTTCATTACCTCACCAATTGACCAGTCAATTTCCATCATAACATCACCATACATTCCCTGTTTACTTTTACCCCTGAATCTGGCAGATACTCCGAGTGGCTCATGTACCATTGTATGAGGTAGATACAAAAAGAAATGTTCATTCTTATGTTGCTCTATGAACTTAACGGCACGTTCAGTATAATCTGTTGTAATCTTATCCTGATCAGCAAGGGTCCTTATTTCTCCCACTTTTTCATTTCCTTCGATCAGAGGAAGGATTGGAAATGTCATTCTAAGAGTAGCCATGTATTTTCCATCGGGGCTTAAGCTGGTAGTATCTTTAAGCTGAATTGGTACCCCATCAAAGTCGACCGGCCAAAAATCGTTGGCATAAGGAATGCCGTAATACTCATCGAAACCATGCTGCAATGGAAGGAATTCCTTATGGTGTCCCAGATGCCACTTGCCAATTATTCCGGTATGGTATCCTTTGGTTTTCAGAATTTCGGCTATTGTTGTCTCTTCAGAGTTGATCCCAATTTGTGCCGATGGCAAAAGCGCGCCTGTTATTCCCACTCTGTTAGGATAGCAACCGGTTAGCAATCCGGCCCTGGAGGCACTACATACAGGCTGTGGAGAATAGTACCAGGTGAATTGCATACCCTGATCAGCGAGCCTGTTCAGGTTGGGTGTATCATATTGATTTGCACCTGTCCTGCCTATATCGCCATAACCCATATCATCCATAAGAATAATGACGATATTAGGCGTAGCCGGTTTAAAAGAGGTTGAAGTCTGAGCTGTTAACTGTCCGGCAACCACCGACGTTAAACCAAGTCCGATTAAAGATTTGACATTTATCATTTTAGTTTTATTTTTAAAATTCCAAATTGATTTTTTTGAGCTGGTTTTTATACCGGCAATAAGACAAAAGCTATTTAATCGTAGCCAATTTGGTTCAACTCCTGCGAATACTGGTAGTCATATTGTATATTCGCCATATTCATAAGCAGCGTCCAGCATGGCTATGATGTTATCGGCTGGGACGTTGGGTTGAATGTTGTGAACCTGGTTAAAAACATATCCGCCGCCCGGCTTAAAAATGCGAAGTTGTTCCCTTACATGTTCGCGAATTTCCTGTGGCGATGCAGTTTGAAGAAACTGTTGGGTATCGCACCCGCCACCCCAGAAGACAATTTTACCATCAAACTCCTTTTTCAGTCGGGCGGCTTCCATGTTAGCTGCTGATATCTGGATGGGATTTAGAATATCGATTCCCGCCTCAATCATGTGTGGAATCAGGTTGTAGATTGATCCGCAGGAATGCAGGAACGTCTTCCAGTTTGTATTCTGGTGAATCCAGGCACACAACTTCGTGTAGTGCGGTTTGATCATCTCTTCCCAAAGTTCGGGGCTGATGAATTCACCGTTTTGCGTCCCGCTATCATCAGCAGCGATTCCCCAGGCAAAACAGTAATCACCAATCGCATGGTGCAACTGTTTCAGGCACGTTATGGAAGCCTCAACGGATTTGTCCATCATTTCGTGACAGGTTTCTTTCTCTGTCATCAGCATGACCATCCACTCGGAGGGAAGGCCCATAGTGACGTTGCTCAAACGGTCTGTGATGAGACTCAATCCAAGAAAGCAGACACCACCACCCCAACCCAGTATGGCATATTCAGTGTTGTCATAAAGAAACTTACCTCTTGCATTAAGGGCCTTGAGTTGCTCATCAGTAAATCCGGTTACTGGTTTGAAAGTTTTAGGATCAATTATCGAACCTGGTCGGTTAAAGGAAAGGTCGTCAAAGTAATATCCATCACGGGGCATACGGTAATTTGTCGGCTTCCGGTTCTTGTCCAGCAACATCCAGCGACCTTCAGAATCCGTGCCTATATTGGTGTATGGCGGGAAAAGGCCCTCGGCACCTTCATAGAGGGTCATAGGCACCAATTCGCTGTCAGGTCTCATGTCGTACATGACTGATGAAACATCAAGAGGAACAACATCCACATGGAACCTCTTCATGACCTCTTCTTCCACGGACGCGATCATGAATAGAGGATCCCAGATTCGGGTCTTCGTATGAATGTTGAGTCTCGCTTTGACACGGTTGTATGCTTTGACAGCAATACCGGATGCTTTCATGGCACCCAGATCAATGGGCACGCGATCTGTGGGTTGGAAATTAACCGCTCGTAAAACACGTTCTCTGGAAGTCATCATTATTTTTTTCATATTGGTTTTATTTAGTTCAGATAAATTTAAATTATAACTGTTTTTGCATTTATTTTTTAAAGTTGAGGTCAAGCAGGACAGGAGTATTGACTTTCATCCAGGCGCGAAGCTGTTGTACATCATCATCTGTTGCGCTTATATATGGTCCCCTTGACCGCACATTCATAGTCAGAAATCCTGTTGCAACACCCATAAGATGATCGAAGGCAGTATCCGTGAATCCTTTTTTAATATACGGATCAAGTCCCTGTGTAACAAGCCTGGTTACCATATCAGTCCACGGCTTCAACTCCTTCCAGTTCTTCTGTCGGAGCAGGGTAAGCATATGAAGAATTACCGGCGGATTGACGTAAACCAGTGCACTGGCACAACCTGTTGCTCCATATGGACCGAGGTTACTCCATTCCTTTTCACCTACCCATACATTAACGAAACTGCTTAACTCCCTGCATCCGTCGGGAGTGCATCCTATTGTGTTTGCATTTGCTTTTACTGCAAGGTAACGCCCGGTAGCCTGGCTGACAGCCCGATGTTGATCAGCTGTGAGTGACTTTTTTGAGCGCATGGTTTCATAAATGGTCAGGCCAAGTTCCGGAGCTGCATCACTAACCTGTTTAAAAAATGGAACAACCTGACGGTCATCTAGTTCCATCCAGAATGGTAATGCAACCTGAATAGCGTCGGCACCCACCTCAGCTGCATAATTTGCGCGACGAATTGCTCCAAGAGTGTAAGTTGACGTTACACCGATCATTACAGGGGTGCGATTTTTTTTGCACTCCTCAACTGTTGCTTTTGTAATGGCTTTCCACTCATCCCATTCCATGGCATAGAATTCACCCGTCGTACCAGCAGTATATACTCCTGAAACTCCGGCTTTACAAGTCCGCTCAACATTGGACCTGTAAACTTCCTCATCAAAGGCCATATTACTCTCCCAGGCAACCGGAAGACCGGCCCAGAGACCTGTCATTTTCTGTTTCGTTATCATTTGGATTTTATTTGGATTAATATCTGTATCAAATTTAAATTCACATGTTCATACACATGTAGCTGATTATTTAAAGGGGACTTCTAAAAACCCCAAATTTTCTTAGTTAATTATTTTTGTCTCTTTTTTTTGCGGGGTCGAATTTTCATTCTGTCCCCTGTTTTTAGACGTTATTTATTTAATTATCACATATTCAGTGATTTAATATTTTAACATTTTCACAATAGAGCATGACTATCCTATTTAAACCGGTTGCAATTGCAGTTTCCGGAACATATTGTAGGTCAAATTCATCAAGCCAACAACTGCGGTGATCCGTTTGATACCAATATTATACAGGTACATTCCATCCATGCTGTTTTCCATGGAGCCAAAAATATGTTCCACCCGTGAGCGAACTCGAGATTTGTCGGTATTGTTGGCTTTTTGCTCTTCGGTCAGGGGCTTGTTGCGGTAGCCCTTCTCACATACACGGTTTACCATTCCTTTCTTTTCTATTATCTTTTCTTGTGGCTCGCCCGTATAAGCACTGTCGGCATAGAAAGGTTCCCCCTTATCCTTTTCGTCGAGCAGCACATCGGTGGCCTGCGAGTCGTGGACGGAAGCATCGGTAACCATGTATTTGGTAATCAATTTGCTCTTGGCATCACCCTTGACGTGGTTTTTATACCCAAAATAGTTGACATTGTTCTTTTTTGTCCAACGGGCATCGGTATCTTTTTGGGCTTTGCGGTTCGGGTTTTCCTTGATCGAAGCTGGTATTTCCCCCGCCTTTATCGACTGGTTCTCCTGCTTATTGTTGCGTTGCCGGGGTACTTCGACGAAACTTGCATCGATGATTTTCCCTTCGTTCACAATCAGGTTGAGCCTTTCAAGTTCGCCAAGAAAAACTCCGAACAGTTGTTCGACTAGCCCCAGATCAGCCAACTGTTCTCGAAATGCCCATACGGTGCGGCTGTCGGGGATGTCATCGGCAATGGTCAGCTCAAGGAACCGCATGAAACTCATCCGGTCGTTGATCTGGTATTCAACTTGATCATCAGACAGGTTGTAATAACGTTGAAGTATCAATATCTTGAACATCAATACGTAATCGTAAGGAGGACGGCCGCCTGGCCCTTTTGCCAGCTTACTAATGTTGGTTTCGAGCATCTTGCGGAATAACTCGAAATCAACTCCGGCATTAAGTTTTTCCAACGGATCTCCCAACTGGCTCAATTTACTCAACCGAATATCTTGGTCAAAAAAACCGTAGTCCTTATGTCGCTTAAAGTGTTTCATAGATGCATTATTTATGCTTTCAATATGCAAATATTCAGCGATTTATACAATCGTTTGACTACTTGTTTTAAACTCCGCGAGTTTTTAGAAGTACCCATAATTTAAACCTAACTGGACAGTTCCCAAAGTCAACTTAGAAATTGAATTATTATTTTCCATCATTAATTATCCTATTTAATTTGTATTGTTTTTTTATTCACACCCTCTTTCAACAGTTTATAGCAATTAACTCTTCCCATCGTATATACTGCTTGTTGTATCGGGTATATTCTTAAAATTGGAAACAATTCCGGTGATA
>Ga0247841_10006744_pt1 | contig 17487 bp, 33 predicted proteins | sample LaCruzMarch2015__2_FD_192410 | JGI IMG/M metagenome (GOLD analysis project Ga0247841, IMG submission 192410) | Freshwater microbial communities from meromictic Lake La Cruz, Castile-La Mancha, Spain - LaCruzMarch2015_18m | ecosystem: Environmental > Aquatic > Freshwater > Lake | place: Spain... | reverse complement strand
TAAGGATTATATACAATTAATTAGCAAGAGGACAGGTTCAAAATCTCTAAGAAATGAAGATTTACTTAAACTTGTAGTAAAATGAGAACAGAAAGACAAGCACATGGTTTTATATCTCAAAATTGACTTCTCCTTGTTCATCCTGCACTAAGCGAACATAGGCAATTCCAAGAAGTTTTTTATTTGGTTTTTTCATAGTTATCTCTCCTGATAAACAGATTTTCCTGCTTGTTTAAATTCTACTTTGAATCTCTTAATATATTCTTGTTTCATATCAATACCTCTTTAAGTTGTTCTATTCTTTTGTCTAAATTTAATTCAATGTCAATATCATTAAGAATATTCTCTCTTCCTATTTCCACCATTGGAATTTGGCTATGATATTCATTAAGTATCTTTCTTAGCTTCTCTAAGAATCTTAGTTCCTCTTTAGTATCTTCTTTTAATTGTTCAAGTTTTGCTTCTTGAAATTCGTGGCAACTATGCCAGTAATCAAAATTATGTCCTTTATAGGTTACTTCTTTTCCTTTCATACTTAATTCTTCACACTTTACTTTGTTGTTAAAAAATTCATCAATGTTTTTCTCAATCTCTTTTTTTACAACTAATTTACTTTTCATGTTTTATTATCTCCTTTTCAATTAATTCTTCTAGTAATTCAGACATATCAATTTTCTTCTCAATACAATAAACTTTAAATTTATCTCTGATTGATGGCTTAATTTTCAGACTTGTAGTAACTCTTATTTCTTCACTTTCCATCATTTGTTTTCTCCTTTACTATTTTATCAGTAGTCCTAACTACACTTAAAACCCTGCAGGAAGTCATTTTAGCCCGATCGCTTTCATAGGAGTTGGGATTTTTTTAGCCATTTTTCTTAATATTTTATTTACTCCTGCTGTTACAGGGGGAAAGGAGTCTGGTGTGTTAGGGCTAGTCTCTCTAGTTTCTGAGCTCACTGGTAAATTATCTGGTCTTGAAGCTGGATTAATAGCCATTTGTAGAAACCCCCTTAATAACCTGTATGTCTTTTTTAGCTAGAGAAACCTTTAATCCAAACTTATCTCTTAAAATAAAAAAGAAATCATCTTCTTCTAAAATAGTTCCTGTATAACTAAAATTATTTCCTAGAATTACCTGCACTTTTTCTCCCACTCTGCTCATTTTAAATTATTATAAAAAATCCTCCGCACTTATTCTTGCATTTCTTGAATTAAGAATTTTATCTGATTCTTTTATTGCACAACTTCTAACAAAAGAAGACATATTGAGAGCTACAACTTTTGATGCAGTTTTTATTTTGGCTTTTTCTTCTTTGCTAGTTTTAAATAATATTTGTTTATCCATCTTTTTTTATTATCCTAAAGTAACTATCGTAAGATATATAGCCATAACTTGTATATAAATCTTACGATTAGGATATTTAGTTACTTATGAGTAATTACGATATAATAATTATCCTAAAAGTACATTGTTACCTTAGCGGTTGATGGCTTTTAGTTTTGTGTCAGGTACCACACTTATGAGAATGAAATAATAAAAAAATCAATTTATTAGTTTTTCCTGTTCCAACTATTGTTAAGCAGGGCAAAAGAAAAAGTAGGAAAGTAAAATAATTTATAAATAATTTATAGGTTTAGGTGTATAAGTTAAATTTCTTTTGCCAACAACCCAAAGCAGGATTTTCTTTGTTGCAAGTTCCATTTGTAGTGAATGCAACAACCACTTATATACTTTTGCTTCGTATATTGGATCAAAAAACAAATTATCAATATCTACTTCTGTTCCATAAGGTTTTGCATATTTAACTAATCTATATTTTAATGGCGGTGAATATCTTTCTAACATCTTTTGAGGATCTTTCCCAATATAAACACCTATTATTTGTTTTGGGGTTATATTATATCTTTGTAACCCTCGCAAAATGCTAATAAAATTCATTGCACTTCCAATGGGTATAACTAAATAATCTAAATCTTTTGGCAAATTTTGTGCCTGATCTATATTTGCTTCTAAAACTTCAGGTGATTCAAAACCCATGTTAATAAAAAAACTTGTTTTAAATTCTCTTGCCTTTGCATTTATTACAGAAGAATAACCTGAGCCAACACCATAAATTTTAGCTCCATTATCTTGAGCAATAGAAAGGTTTATGTTCGGCTCTTTTGTATGATAAGTTACAATATTACAAGTTAGCCCGTAATTCTTACACACTTCGCTTATAATCGCGGATTGTGGGCTTTTAATGGAGCAGGAGCATATTACACTAGAGGCAAACTTTTCTTTTATTAAAGGCAAATTATTTTTAATTAAGTAAATTGCTTGTCTTAACTTGCCACCATTAACTTCTCCAGATTTAAACAAATCATCTCGCTTTAATAGAATACTTTGATATGCTTCAATAGGAGTTATTCCTTCTGGATTAGTTATGACATTTTCTTTTTCAAGTATTTCTCTTTCAATATACATTTCTTTTCTATCTTCTTTAAATCCCATTTGTTGTAAATTATTTTTTAATTTTTTTTTTAATAATTTCTTAATTTTAGTGCTAACATAATATTTCTTACCTTTTTTAGTAGTAACAATATTTTTACTCCAAATTTTTGGTTTATATCCAGGTGTATATTGTGGTTTTAAAAAAGAGCAAACATTTCCTTCTTTATCGATATAATAATTATATTTCTTGTCTATTTTTACAGCATTTGGAATAATTATTTTTCCTGTCATTTTTTCATCCTCATCCAATAGTGGGTTATACAATAGCTTCCTATTGTAGGAGCAGACGTGCAGGGTTTTCCTTTTTTTGTTTTAGCTTTGCATTTAATTTTCATTTTAATAAACCTATTTCTTTCAACATTTTCATTCTTCTTTCGTGTTCTTCTGGTGTTATAATTTCTTTCTTTTGTTTTTCTTTCACTTTCTTTCCTTGCTCGTCGTAAATTTTCTTTTCTTTTATTTCTCTCGCACTAATTATCTGTGCTATCGCGTGTGCTTTTCTTCCTGACATCATTCTGGGCTTATCTCCTTTGCTTTTCTATTGTAACAACCACCGCAATAAAACTTCTCTTGCAATAATTGCTCGTCATTAAAATTTATTTCTCTCTTACAAGTCTCGCAAAATATTGGTTTTCTAAATACTAGAATAAACTCGTGTATCGTTGGGAAACGTTTGCAAGTTAGAATAAAAGTTTTATAATTTAAATCACCACCTATGTTGCTTTTTCTATTATAAATATTCAAATCGTGTAATTCAAACCCGGCTAACTTGCAAATTTTAATTGTGTCGAGCATTAAACTTGTATATTTTCCCTGTCTATGTATATCTCCGACGACTATTGTGAAGAACTTGCCGGGTTTCAATGTTCTATAAACTTCTTTTAAGCACTTATTATAAATCCAAAGAAAATCTTTATAGTCTTTGCTTGATAAGTCTTCAGAAACGTTTTCCTCGTAAATTTTATTATACTCTTCTACGTCGGCATAAGGTGGGCAAGTAATACTAAAATCAAAATGGTTGTCTGGATAAGGAACTACTTCACTGCTCTGTAAATGTAGCTTATAATCTTCTTCTTTAAATATTTTACAAGCATTTGCAGTAAAATCAATTGGAAACTTATGAACGTCGAAACCAACATATTTTCTTCCCATAGCTAAAACTCCTGTTGCCCGGCTATTATGCCCACAAAACGGGTCAAGCACCCAATCTCCCTCTTTGCTTAATAGGGCAATAAAGGAAGAAGTCAATAGCTCCGGAAAAGTAGAAAGAGTATCCAGTGACTTCTTTCCAAATTTATCTGCCCTCTCAATTGTTGAATTGTTTGAGTTTGGATCCCTCTGATTTTGACGCTCAATTTTATCCAATCTCTTATTTCCATCTATATCTTTTGGGGTGAGAATTGAACGGATATGATTCCCATCGAACATGGCCAAAACCTTTTCTTTCAAGGCCCGTTTTTCTTCAAGATTTTTGAATTGTGTTAAAATAATTGGCTGGCCAAATAGTGTATTTTGTTTGCCAATTTCTTCCAATCTTTGGTGTATTTCTGGGTTTTCTTCTGTCATCTTTCAAAATCCGAATGACTCCATTTTCTTCTCAAATTGGGCTCTCTCGTCTAAATCATTTTTGAGTTGTCCGGTTATTTTCTCCACCAGAATCGGTTGATTCTCGGTGAAATCGGGAGATTCTGGGGCATTTTGGGGCATTTTAGTAGAGATAGGGGAGATAGTAGAGATACCCTCAGTTAGTTTCACATGTGTGTCTCTAACAGGACTCTGCTCTACTTCATCTACTTTCTCTACTTTCTTGGTGTTCTGGTAAGATGACCATTTAACACCAAACCAAACAAAAACTTGCTTACTCATTTCAAATCCTCTCTCTTTGTCAAAATAATTAATCGTTTTTCTTCCTTGCTCAAATCCCCTCTCTTTCATAGATTTTCCAATCGTTACTTCTGACATCTCTCTGAATCTATTTTCTTTTAGCCAACTTTTAAATTTATTCTCAAAATCATATTTGGTGATATATTCATTTGGATCAACAACAATATTATCTTTTATAAATTTATCAAGAGGATTACTTTTATCTTCATATCTTTTCATCCTTTCTTCAACTGAACCCTCATTAGTGAATTTCCTATCTTTCAACAAATCAAGAAGTATAGAACAGCATTTTAAGGCCAAGCAAGTATATTCCTCTTCAGGTACTGATGCCAAAATATCTGTTTCCTCTGAAAACTGATTTGGAAAATCAATTATTAACCACCTTCTATAAAATCCAATTGTCTTATCAGTTGTTTCAGGCAAATTATTTGTAGCAATTAAAATTTTAGCATAGTTATAATCCTCAAAAGGGTTTTTATTTTTATATTCAAATCCAATCATATCTCCGCCCGTTAGCTTTTTTATTAACGAGGTTTTATTTAATTCAGCAAAATTAGTCTCACCCATTATACAAACAAGTTTCTTATGTAGTCGTGTTACTTCAAACCTTGAATTTAATAAAGTGTCTAATTCAGTCGTGCATACATTACCACCACCTATAAACTTCTCTAATAATCTTAAAAAACAGGATTTGCCGTTCATACCGGCCCCAATGAAACAAAACAATCTATGAATTGGATAACTTGGCAACAAGCAAAAGGAAATTATTTCATACAAAGTCTTCACATGGGCCTTTCCAACCCACTCTTCAAATATCCTGTCAAGTGTTGGTGTCAGCTCATAACTATCTTTGTTTAGTTCATAGGGGATCGGGTTGGTTATGAAATACCCAGAATTAGCGGTTTGCTTTGTTCCTGTCTTAATATCATAGAGTATGTCGCGGAATTGTAGCCATGTATCCGGAATTGGCTTTGGTTTAACCTTTCTGCTCTCTTGTCTCAATGCCTCAATTATCTCTGTTTTCTCCGTTGAATTTATAGTGTTTGCACTTGAAATATGATTGACTAGATTGAGGATATTTACTTCATCTGTTAATGCCCATTTATATTCATCGTGTAGCCAAATCCACCAGTTTTTAGCTTCATCAAAATGTAATGGCTGTATTCTTAAAAGTTGCTCTGCCAAATCTCTCTTATCAAAAAAGCTTATAATCTTCTTTTCAAAGCTTTGAAGTTTATTTTGTTTTATTATGGCCTTTGTTCCATCAGCCAAAGTTACTATTGTTTCTCCCGGCCTATCTCTCAAAATAAAATCGTTTGTTGCCTTATCAACTTCTTCTTTTGTTCTAACACAACCAATCTTTACTTCATCTTTAATGCCTGTTAAAACTAGATCTCCGTTCTCTTTTACTTTGCCAACTCTCTTAATATCTTCAGCCAACATCTCAGCAAAATTCTTGTCTTTTTCAACTTCCATCCTCTTTTTCCTCTTTTATCTTCACCAACCTGCTCAACGGCAGAGTTATTTTATTTGTTGTTGTTTCAAAAATAATGCAACCCTCAGAAATTTTATAATAACTATAACAAGTTTTAACCTCATTATTATCTTCAAAGAAAATTATCAATGCTTTTTGCTTTAATTTTGTTTCCATCTTTTTTCCTAAACTAATGCTAAAAAATAAGGCATCATTTAAATATTTTTAGTTTTACTTTAAAGTAGTTAAAAATATATAAAATAACCAAATGCCTAAAAGGTATAAAAAGCGTAAAGTATTTAAACTCCGTTTTCCTTGATTGATTATAATAAAAAATAACCGAACATAAAAAAATGAAAACAATAAAAAACTGGGGAGAAGAATATTTAGGTTATACTTCCGTATTATTCTTCATTACAACACTAATATTTACTATACTTGGGGCATATGCCCAATCTGTAACATTTTTGATGATATGCTATTCACTGGCTAAAATATCTGTTGCCTTTTTTTTAGTTTCTTTATTTGCTTATTTTATCTTAAATTATTTTTCCTCAAAAGAGAAGAAAGAGATTGAAAATGACAAATAAAGTTTGCAAAGTTTGTATGGGAAGAGGAAGTTTTCCCGTAGAAGTTGAATCAGAATGCGAATGTTTAGTTTGTTGCGGAACCGGGTATATTGAAGAAGATAAGCCGTTGCCATTTAAAGTTAAAAGAAAATTACAGGAGGAATACTAATGAGCGACTTTATTGAAATAGGCCCGTTGGTTTGGACTGGAGTGTTTTTTGCAGGAGTATTTTGTATTGGAATAGTTTTAACTTGGCTAGATGATAATAACTATTTGCCTAAATGGTTGCATAATATTTTAGTTGGAAAAGATAGTAAAATTAAGATTAATAACTTGAAAGGAGGTCAAAGGAAAAAAGATGAAAGTTGAAGAAATAGAAGTTGATAAGATTGAAGTTTTGGAAAACATAAGACAGAAACCTTTAAAAGAAGATTTGAGTGAGCTTATGGAAAGTATAAAAAATGATGGCTTATTTCAACCAATAGGAGTTAAACCTGTTTCAGGCGGATTTTTATTAGTTTGGGGATTTAGAAGATTAACGGCTTTTAAAAAATTAGGCAAGAAAACTATTCCTGCAAATATTTTAGAAGAATCTGATATTGAAACAGAAGAAGACTTTTTAATTAAAAATGCATCAGAAAATATACATAGAAAACAAATAGATGCAATAGAATTGGGAAGAATTTGTTGGCATTTAGAAAAGTCTATGAATAGAAATGAAGTTGCAGTTAAACTTTCCATACCAAGGAGTAGGGTTAAAAATGCAGTTGAAAGTTTTTTAAGAGTGCCAACAAAGTTCAGAGATTCTGTAAGAGTTTTTGAAGCTGGAAATAGCACTAAAAAGGCAGGAAAACTTGGTTCAAATTTAGCTTATACAATAACACATTTAAGAAAAGTTACAGAAGAAGATCGACATAAGATTTTTGAATGGGCTATTAAAGAAGAAAAAATAAATAGCGAAGTTATTTTATTAGGCGAGTTAATTAGAAATGGAAGCACACTAACTCAAGCAATGAAACAACTTGAAAATGTTAGAAGCGTTTCTATGAAGTTCTTAGTTAATAAGAAAAGATTTGAAGAAATGATGAGAAGTTATCCAAGCTTTATAGAATATGTTCGAAAACTCATAAATAAAAATGAACCAAATTTGATTATTTAATTACAATGAAACATAAAGCCAAGCAGACAAAGAGAGTAAAGTTAGAGGAATCTAATACCAAAGAATTGACAGCGATATGCCCGAAATGTAAGAAACAATATTCGGGCTATCCTGCAATTTCTAGAAGAGACAACCAAACTCCTATTTGTTCATATTGCGGAACGCAGGAAGCCCTATTTGACTTTAATTTAGACAGATTGAAAAAGGAGGAAAAGAAGTGGTTAAAAGAATTAAAATGAAAAAAGAAAACAAAGAAATTATAAGCAAATGGAAAAATATCAGAATTAAAACTGAAACAATAAAACGGGTTAGGGTGCTAAAAGCTAATTTAGAAATGAGCACTTATGATGATGTTTTAAATTATTTAATGGAAAAAGAAAATGTATGAAGACTTGACACCAGATGAAAGAAGAGAGAAAACTATTATAATGTTTTTCAGAGCAATTGATGCTCTTGAAATATCAGACAAAATTAATAAATCAGAAAAACATAAAGAAGAAATTGAACAATTAAAAAGAGAATTAAAAGAATTTAGAGGATATTAAAAAACAAAAATGGTGAATAAACGATATGAAAAAGGTGTAGCACTAGAACGATATGCAGTTAATTTATCAAGGGCCAAAGGTTTAATTGCCTATCGCTCAGCAGGAAGTCATAGCCCAATTGACTGCACTATAATTGATGCAAAAAATAAGAAAATATTTTTAATACAAGGAAAAGCAGGTAAGATTAGTCAAAAGGAGATACAGAGAATAATTGGCAACAATCAATTATTATTCAATGAATTTCTTGTTTCTTTCCATGTAATAAATAAACCAAAAGATGCAAGAGAGATAATAAAATGAGCAGTGTAGGAAAATCTGGTTTAATCCGCCGGGCCCATAACCCGGAGATTGATAGTTCAAATCTATCCGCTGCTATTGAGGAAACAAAATGAGCTGGTATCCAACAACATCACAAGGAATAGATAAGCATTGTTTGAATTGCAAATGTATTATTCCAATGTGTCAGGATTATTGCGTTGAATGTGAGAGAAAATTAAATATAAAAGTTAAGCTAAATAATGATAAATACCTGGCCACTTGCTGATTGGGAGATACAAGAGATAAAAGATTGGTGTTTAAGAAATAATGTAGTGCCAGCACCAGAATTTAATGATAATGGAGGTCAAACGAACAAAATGTCAAAGATAAATCAATATGCAAAGGACTATACAAGCCCAACTAAAACCAAGAATATCGCAGACTTACCAGAAGTTTCAACAGATCTTGAATTAGAAGATGACGAGTATGAATTTACTGACAAGACCACAAACCAAAGCAAGTCAATAAAGCAGAAAGTCATAAACCTAAATGGAGAATCTTACAGAGTGCCTACAAGTGTTATACAACAACTAAAGGTAATTCTAGAAGATAATCCGAACTTGAAAAAGTTCAAGGTTAGAAGAAGTGGTTCAACTAAAGATGATACAAGGTATCAAGTTATACCTTTGAGTTAGTTATAACCCGGCGGGGCTAAATGCCCCGCTTCATAATCCTGTAAGCCCGGAAGGGAGAATATGGCTGGATAAACGGAAGGTTCAAACCCATATTCAAGTTGGGCAGGTTTTTCAGAGCTAAACCTCCTGTTCCTGCCCAATTTATAATCAAAAGAGAAACAAAATGAAAGATAGTATAATAATGTATATTTTAGGAAGTATAATAATGGGTTATATATATTTGAAATTATATATCCAATTATTTTTATACAAATTATCAAATGAAGAAAGCCAAATGTAAATGCTGGAATTGTAAGAGAAAAGATTGCCCACAAGCAATTGCAAAAGAGAAATTAAAAAGTATGTTTAATCCATTTGGTTGTGAATTGAATGATGATGTTAAATATTGCAAAAATTATGATAAGCCAGGATGTAGGCACATCTGCAAATATGCTCAAATATGGATTGGTGGAGTAAGAGGAAAATGAAAGTTGCAATATACATAAGGGTGAGTAGAGAAGATTTAAATCTTATGAATCAACAACTAGAACTTGAACAATATGCAAAGTCAAGAGGTTGGGATTATGAAATATTTGAAGAAAAGGAAAGCACAAGGAAGACAAGACCAGTAAAGCAAATGGTTTTTAGTATGGCGTGGGAGAGAAAAGTTGATGGGATTTTAATTTATAAACTTGACAGGTGGGCCAGAAGTCTTCAGGAGTTGATTAATGATTTAAGCAGACTTCAACAATCAAAAGTTATGTTTATGTCTATGAAAGAAAATCTTATACTTGATGAAGACCCAAGAAATATGTTAATGATTCACATGTTGGGTGCATTTGGAGAATTTGAAAGAGCAATGATAAGAGAGAGAACAATGTCAGGATTAGCAAGAGCAAGGGCTGAAGGCAAAACTTTGGGCAGACCCAGAAAGGCCATTAAAAAACATGGGAGGATTTACTCGTTGAAAGAATAATAAATCAAACGCCCGTTTAATCAACAAAGAGGTAAAATGAAAACAGAAGAAGAGATAAGCAAGATGATTATGGATATTTTAGATGAAAAAAAAGTGGTGTATAAACAAAGATGGGCAAAGAGGGCACACCTTGAAGCACTACTCTGGGTTTTAGGGGTTAAATTGAGAAATGCAAAAGACTTCAAGAATATTTACAATTTAAATAAAGCGTGTGAAAAGATGGAGTTAGAGGAGTATTGGGAATGAACAAGAACATAAGAGATTGGGTTATATTGGCACTAATTGTTGGAATATTACTTCTTCAATTCTTCTTTTTTGCAGATAAGTTTCTAGTTTGGCAATTTCATTTGAAGCAGGTTTTAAACCCTTGTCAATTAGCACAAGAAACTTGTGGGCAAGCAAACCCTGAACAAGCTATTTGCATAAGTAATTGTTTTGTAGTTAAGCAAGGGCCGGGCATTAATGTTTATAATAAATCAATATTAAATTTCTCTTAATGTTTGTAAAACCCTAAATAGAACTGCTTCTACTTGTTGCAATCTTTCCTCGTGATTTAGAATAACTTGGCCAATAGTTAATTCTTTCTTTTCTTCTGGTTTTGTTTGTGTATCCACTGGCTTTTCATTCAAATCTTCTTTTGCTGGTTTTTTTGCAATTTCAGTTGGATATCTTCTTTCACTTGGTTTGAGTTCTTCTTCATCTTCTTCTAGATCTGGAACAGGTTCGGGTTTAATTTCCCCTTTTATCGCTTGTTCTTCGAACTCTTCCGGGAACTGAGTCAATCTTCTTACCATTTTTACCCTCCTCTACAAATTTAATTACATTTTTAACATCAAAGTTTTCTATTTGCTTTTCACTATGATATGCCTTAATTGATATAAACCAAGCCCCGACTGAAAACAGCAAAGCAGTCAGGACGTTGGCTATAAGAGAAATCCGCACTCCAAGATTAGAGAAGGGAAAAGATAGGATTAAATTTATTGTTGTGCCTACAACAGAAAGAGAGAAAACTGATGCAACTACAAACATAAACTTTGTTTGGCCTTCCATTATCTTTGTTTCCATCCTGCCACTAATAGCTTTTGTTTCATATACTCTGTAAGTATTGCTTGGCTTTTACCCTCGTAAAGTTCAATATAAACATCATCTGATTCAATAAACCTGACATTAGAACGTCTTCTCTTTTCAAAATTATAAATCTCTTTTGCAACTCCCGGCTTACTAAACTTAAAAACAATCTTTTCATCAAAGATTAGTGCTTCGCCTATAACTTTTACATTCTTCCTTGTAAATTCAAAGTGTATCTTATTTGCTTTTATTTCCATTTTTATTTTGGCAAATTTTTATAATCATAAAGTACTTTTATTATGAATATTATAAATCCAAATAAACCTATGACTAAAATCGCTGTAACAAATGGCAACCCAGTAAAATTAGTTACGGCCCAAATTATTCCAACCAAAACTATCAACCCGAGTATAATCAACCACTTGCCCATTGTTACGCGGGGTTATTTAATCCACCTCCGTTATTTACATAAGCTCCAGCCCCGCACTTATTCAATATCTCTACTAAATTATTACTCACCTTTTCATTAGACGCAGTTGTTTGGGCATTAATCTTTTGAGCATTGTCAAGCCCGGCTTTCCAATATTGTGTGATAAATATTAGGGCTAAAACTATGCCAATGACTAAAATAGCAAGGCCAACTAACTCCATTACTCTGGCTGTATTATCTTTCATATCTTCTGTTGCCTTTTTAAACTCCTCTCCTGCCACTTCAGTCATATCCATAGGGCAAATTTCCATAAACATCTTTTTACTTCGAGGGTCTAGTGTAAAACTATTTATAGGAAACAATTGGTCAGGATTCTCTGGGTTTGGTGTAAGTGCTAGTGCCTTTTTGCCATCATACTCAATATAATCAGTTGGGTCAAACCCATAGATTTTTCTCAAGTCTTTGGTTACTAGCTCTTCATCACTCTTCAACTCAAGTAACCCGCCCAACACTCTTCTCTTTTTAAGCCAACCCATCGGCATTATATTGATGCCAACCTTTCCATTTGCAAGTATAGTATAAATCATTGCAATACCCCAACGCATCTTCTTTGCTCTCTTCATTTTTAAAGCGACAATAAAACCAACACCAGCAAGAATAACAACTAAACCCCATACCCAAGCTTGAGATAGGAAGCCATAGGCCGTGTTAGTAACTATAGAGAAATCAATTGCCATCGTAAAGCTCCGGGTGTGCTTCGATTAGCTTATTGTATTTGATGTAAATAATAAATAGGACGTGTAATAAACTGCTCCAAGAATCGTCTATTTCTTTTATGCTTTCTAATTCTTTCTTTACTTCCTCTTTTATTAATATCATCTTTTGCATAATTATAAATATTATTATCGTGGCTTTTTAAACCTGTATTGTTTGGGAGCCAACGGAGAGGAGAGAGTTATATAAACTTATATAATTAACTAAGGTTACCTTAGTATATAGCTGTTTTACTACTATTTATTAGTAAATAATTAGTAAAACCGGCCCACACCTTTGCAAGTTAAATTTACACGTGTGTGAATGTGGGGCGGAAAGGACTTTTATATTTTCCTAGTCCTTAGGTCTCCCAACAAATATTTGTTATTCCGCCATCCCGGATACAATCTGTCCATCACATTCATAGTTTGACTAATGGTAGAACTAGCTTTATTTAATTTGGGTGCAATAGCAACGGAAGAAGTGTTATAAGTATGATATAAAACGTATATTTGCTCGTGATTAGGACGCATCGATACGTTAAGCGTTTTTCTTTTCTTATCTTCTATTAGCTGTAATATTTGACCTATCTCCTCGTTTAAACTGATGGTGAACTCCTTCTTGCCACGCTCGTAAGCATCGTATAAAGACTGATGTAAATAAGGCACACCCACTAGGCGTATCTCCGCAACGTAACCATCTTTGGTCTTTCTTTTAACTCGGTGGTAGTAAATTTTATCCATACGCGTATTGTATTGCATACGCAGGGGCTTGAGCACACCCATCTTCAAATTGTTATTAACGCCTACAGCTTCAATATAAAAGTGCAATAACTTTCTTACCTGTGGTGTTATCATAGAAAGTGTTGGAACGGTGAAGAAAACAATTTGATTTTGGTTTCTACAAGTTTGAGCATACCAACTTATAATTTTATTCTTTAAACTTGCCCACTCCTGATTGCCTGCGTCTATACCTGCTTCATCCCAGCACCACGCGTCACCCTTTGTAAGTTTTTCTGTATTACGCATAGACTTCATAAAATCAATTGCACGCCACTTTACGTGCTCAAGCATCTCATCATCTGAGGGTGCGTATCCGTGCGTGTATAAGTAAATGCCATAAATTAGTGCAAGTGTAGAATAACTTTTCCCAGATCCAGTTTCACCAACAACTAAAACTAGTGCGTTTTGATTATACCTAAATATTCTATTGGCCAGCTTTTTAATTATAACCCTCGTGGGTTTAGGAAATATTTTTAGTTTTTCTGGGTATAGTTTAATCATTAATCATCATCACTCATATCATTAAAATCTGTTGTAATTTTATCATTTAATTGATTCTTTCTTAAAAATAGTGTAATAAGCTCCTGATAAAGTAACCTATAACACTCTAAAACATAATCCTCAAATTGCTCTTGCATATAGTGGCCCACGTTTGACTTTTCTCCTGTTTGTATTAATCCTGTTCTTTTAGCTATTTCAATGTAGGGTTGCCAATATTCCCTTATTAAATATTCATTAAAAAACTTGTTTGGAGAATTTTTTATCCTTAATTCTATTTCCGTTATATTTTTAGTTGCCAATGGATCAAATTTTCCAATTAACAAATCTTTTAAACCGAGGGTAACTTGTATATTTACTTTTCTTTGATCAGGTATTGTTACAGGTATCCAAGAATTTAATTCTTTTGAAAAAACAGAACTTCTTCCGCCCCTTGTTAGTTCCTTACACCATTGTTTTCTACACTCTTCAATAGCTCTTAAAACTATTAGCTTATAACTATTTTCTTCTTTCCCATATAAGCCGTAACTTGAATCAATAACATCATCATTGGGTGGTTGAGTAGAAGATTCATAATCCGGGTTTGTCATAAAATCTGTGGTTAATATTTATTTATAAACTATTAGTATTTGGCTCCCAAACAATATATGTTTATAAATAGTGTTTAAGTTAATGCTTTATGGTTAATGCCCCAGATAAAAAATTGGCAATTAAAAAAGTTGCCCCAGTTACAAACTACTGGCAAATTAGTGCTTTTATTTTAATGGGTGTTATTCTTTCTCTAGTTTTTTTAATTGCTTATCAAAATAATTTAGAAACATATAAAGCTGGAAATTTAGAGTTTAAAAAATCAACAATTGTTAGTTTAACAGATAAAGTTGATCCTGTTCAAATTTGTGATAGAACAAATAGTTGCGTAATATTTAAAAAATTATAATGGCAAACCCACTAACATCGGGAAATAGAGGAGCAGGGGGATTTGTTACAAATCCATTTTATCCAGGAACTCCAGCAGGAGCTGTTCCTAGTGGACCTAAACAAAATTATTCACCAGCTCCAACTAAAAATACTCTTGACAGAGTTAGACCAGGTGGCGGTAGTTCAACACAGACACAACAACCAGCTCCAACTCCTGCAGAAACATCAAAACCTGTTATTTTACCAAAAGAAGTTGGAACTGGCACACTTGTTTCAACAACACTAGTTCCTGCATCAGCTGGCGGAACATCAACAGTCTCTCTTTATAAAACATCTACAGGGACAATACAAGCGATACAAACAGGAGATAGGTTGAGTTATGTAATTGGAGCTGGCGTTTATGGAAGTAGTTTATACTCTCCGAATCAAACCTTTACAGGAACTTTAATAACAACAAATCCAAGTAATGGCGGAAATGTAAATCCGAGTTTATCAAAGGATTATTCAAGTGAATTAAAAGGCACAAGTTTTTCCAATTATACTTCACCTTCGGCAATTTTAGGAAGTAATTATAAACCAAATCCTTTGGTTGCTTTTATAAATAATCCTCAAGTTTCAGGAGAAACTGGCTATAAATTCAATACATATAATCCTGTTACAAATACTTACACAACACCTCAAGGTCAAGGAGTTTCAACTCAAACTCCACCAAAAGGAGTGGAATGGGAAACACATGAAAAAATATTTAAATTAGATGTAAATGGCCCATCTTATTCTGCTGAAGAAATTACAAGTGCTTATCCTCAATCATATCAGGGTATGGGTGGATTTTTAATGCATCCAGCAGAAACAAGTTTTAATTTCTTTAAATTAAAAACTGGTCAAATCTCTCAAAGTGATTATAATTATAATCAAGCACAAATGCAAATAAAAGATATTACAAGAAGTGGGTTTTATGGGCCAGTTACAGATACGCAAGGAGCAACTTCTTATGTTTATGGGATTAGACAAGATAGGAAATGGCAAGAAAATTTAGGAGTTGCAATTAGAACTTCGCCAGTTGTTCAAATAGCAGGAGCAGGAGCAATAGCAGGTGTTGTTGGATTGACAGCAGGAGCAGGAGCAAGTTTAGTAACAGGGTTAGTTGGAACAGCAACTCCAGCATTTCAAATGGGAGCAACAAGCACATTAGTTGCAACTATCCCAGCAATATCACGAGGCACAACACAATTATTTGCATATCAATTAGCAAAAGAGTCTGCAAATATAGAAAAAACAGCAAGTTATAGGGGAACAAGCCCTGTTTTTGGTTTAACTGAAGCAAGTGTTGGATTGACAGCAGGTTATTTTGGATTTACTTATGGATTAGAAACAGGATTAAAAAGCCCATTAACAATACAGGGTAATAAATTCACATATCCAAATCAACCTGGTTTATATTTTAAAGAAACACCAATTTTAACAAAAACCTATGCAACAGATTCTATGGGTGTTTTAACAGGGACAAGCACAAAATTGAGATTATTCCAACCATTAAATATTGAAGCTGGAATCCCGAGAACAACACCACAATTCTTTCCCGGCTATACAATCAATGGGCAACAGATAAAAAGCGGTTGGATTGAACAACCTTTCACTCCATCTGGAAAATTACAAACAAAAGCATTTATTGGCTTCACTCAAAAATATACAAACATACAAGATACAGCTTATTTTAATGCTGAAAAATTAAATGCTGTTAAAACTTTATATAATGCTCCTTCAGACAGAATTAATCCTTTTGATATAAACCAAATAAAAAGCTTAAAAAATGCTCCTGCGGGGTATAAAGAAGATGCATTAGCATTCATTGAACAATCTCAAAGTGGAAGAAACCCTGTAACTGGAAAATGGTATGGCGGAACAAAGGGCAAATTAGATATATTTGGGCTTGGTGGAGCAAATAAGAATATGTTCGAGCCGATTCAAAGCCCGACAAAAGACTTTGATGTGGGAGTTAGTGATCTGTTAATACAAAGAAAAGCGGATTTTGTTCAAGGTTTTGCAAATTACTTAAATACAAAATATCCCGGATCAACAATAATTAAACCAAGTTTGGCAACAATTAAAGTAACTTTAAAGGGCCAAGAATATGGTTTTGAATTTCCGATACAAGAAACTGCACAAGCACCATTTGGTTTTGCTGTTTTATCCCCAGAAAAAGTTCAAGGAACAAAATTAAGGTTTTTGCCAAGAGGTCAAGAAGTTGTAAATCAACTTACATCCACAACATATTATAGCCCAAGTTCTACAGGTTTAATCAATCCTCAACCTGGAAGATTTAATGATATTGTTAAACTAAATCAATATTTCACACAAGGAGTGAATAAAGGTATTGTAAATCCAAATGTTATTACATCAACAACACAAGGAGCAATATGGAAGTTTGGAGAACAAGCGGTTGGAAATGCTTATTTGACAAGAGCTGGAATTGCATCTTGGGGATTGGGTGGATCAATGGCACCCTCATACTTATCTATTGGCGGAACAAGTTTAATTCCAGGATCAACAGTGAATAGTGTTATAAGCACTTGGCAACCAAGTTCTTCCGTTTCCATCAAATCTTCAAGCTTACAACTATCCTCTGTTAGCTCTCTCTCTAGTTCTAGCTCAAGGTCTTCTTCAGTTTCCTCTTTAATGAGCAGTTTTAGTTCTTCTGTTAGTTCTTCCTCAAGTTCTTCAAGTAGTAGCAGTTATTCTTCATCTAGTTCATCTTCAAGTAGTAGCTCTTCAAGTTCTTCTAGCTCAAGTTCAATAGGCGGGTTTGCTTGGCCAACATTACCGCAAGGATCAGGGGGTTTTGGTTTTACAAGAAAATATAAAAAGAGATTTAGATTGAAATATACACCATCATTTGAAGCAATCGTTTTTAATATTAGAGGAAAGATGCCAAAGGCAGGAAAATTAGGTTTTGCAGGAGCAAGGCCAATTACAAGAGAATTTGAGAGAACAGGATTTGCTTA
>Ga0247841_10006743_pt1 | contig 17487 bp, 15 predicted proteins | sample LaCruzMarch2015__2_FD_192410 | JGI IMG/M metagenome (GOLD analysis project Ga0247841, IMG submission 192410) | Freshwater microbial communities from meromictic Lake La Cruz, Castile-La Mancha, Spain - LaCruzMarch2015_18m | ecosystem: Environmental > Aquatic > Freshwater > Lake | place: Spain... | reverse complement strand
TGCTCCTCGACCGGTTCCTCCGCGATGCCCTCGAATGCGAAGCAGATGCGATCTCAGACGGCAAGGATGTCTTTATTCCCGCAGTCATGGAGCATATCGAGCTCGCAGGTGTCCACTCCGGCGACTCCGCCTGCGTGCTGCCGCCTGTGAATATCTCCAAGGAGCACCTGGCGACGATTCAAGAGTACACCCAAAAGATCGCCAAGGAACTCAAGGTCTGCGGCCTGATGAACATGCAATACGCGATCGAGGATGGCAAAGTCTATGTGCTCGAAGCCAATCCGCGCGCCTCACGTACGGTGCCGCTGGTCTCCAAGGTCTGTGCGATCTCCATGGCCAATGCAGCGACGCGCCTCATGATGGGACAGAAGATGAGCGACTGCAACCTCGTCCATAAGAATATTCCTTATTACGGCGCCAAAGAGGCCGTCTTCCCCTTCGACAAGTTCCCCAACGTGGATCCGGTCCTCGGACCGGAGATGCGTTCGACGGGTGAAGTGTTGGGCATGGGTAAGAGCTTTGGCACCGCCTTCTACAAATCGCAAGAGGCAGCCAATGCCAAGCTCCCCTGCGAAGGCGCGGTCCTGGTCAGCCTCTCGGACAAACCCTCGCAAGCGGCATCGACCTGCAAAGAGTTCGCTGACCTCGGATTCAAGCTCTATGCCACACGCGGAACAGCGGAATACCTCAGCAAACATGGCGTCATTGCTGAGGTTGTCGGAAAGATTGGCGAAGCCCGTCCAAACGTCCTCGACATGATCGTGAACAAGCAAGTTCATCTGGTGATCAACACACCCAGCGCACGCCGCGATGCGATCAAGGACGACGCTTCCATCCGCAAGGCCGCACTGAAGTACAAGATCCCCTACATGACCACCCTCGCGGCAGCCCACGCCTCCGCGCTCGGAATCGCCGCCGCCCGCACCGACGCCGGCGCTGTCAAATCCATACAAGCCTATCATGCGGAACTGAAGTAGCAAACTGCCAAAAAAATGACAAGCACGGATATCCGTGCTTGTCATCTGCGCATCTCTTTGCTAATTTAACGCAACCTTTTTGGCCAGCTTAGCTCAGTTGGTAGAGCACTTGATTTGTAATCATGAGGTGAAGGGTTCGATCCCCTTAGCTGGCTCCATCTTAAACCCCAATAAAACATTGATTTTATTGGGGTTTTTCTATTTATACAGACTTTATAGTCACTTCTCCATGTGTCTACTGGAGTCCATAAAAACCCTCATAAACCTTCGGATAAGTAAACAAAAAGTAAACAGTCGAAAAAAGCTGTCCCCTCTATAAATACAGCTCGAAACCCCATATCATATAGGGTTGAAGCATCTCTGCCCATGAGTAAACACTCCCCCACCCTATTTCCCTGTAATAAAATAGAGGGCGATACCGACTACAAAAGAACCAATGATGCCAGCAATAAAGCCGATGATCGTATACATGCCTGTTGCTCGGTTAATGACCTCCTCGCATTTGGTTAGACGTGTGCCGATCTCATCAATCTCTTTCTCGTGGTGAGGACATAGTGTTTTGATGGAGGCTATGTCACATTGGATTTGTCTCAACAAAGTAAATATCTCGTGGATGTTAGCTTCACTCATAGGCTTCTGCTCCTGTCTGTTTTCGGAATATAAAGTGGTGTACCTTCTGCTGTCCTAATGGCATCCAGCTCTTCCCGATATGTTCTCCGTGAAAGGGCTATCGCCCTACGATAGACTGAGGCATCTTTCCAAGCTGGCTCAAAGTAATCAGTCAGATAGCATCGTGTCACACCATCGGGTTTCAGGGTGTAAAGACCATAAGAAGCAGAAATGTTATACCATACTGTTGCATCTATATAGGCAAGACAAGAAATTGGGACTAAGGTAGTATCGTTCTTTGCTTGATCCTCAAAGGCGGCTCCGTAGGCTTCACGGAAGTCCAGTACGGCGGCTGTGATGATCTCGCTTATTCTTCCTACCTGTCCCTCTGGGGCACCGTTCCCGCTCCAAGCACCATCGGCACTAACGGCATGTTGAAGCTTGGGGTTCATCCCCAAAGGTACCCAGACCCCATCAAAATATCTCAGGGCCATATGCATACGCCAATAGGTATAAGATACCCATCCTTCAACGGGAGATGGATCTGTTATCATAAGCTCCTCACAATCGTATTTGTCCGAGAAATATAAGTAGGTGTCCCGTCAACTGTCAGAGGTGCGTTCAAATCTTCCCTGTAACGTTTCCTCGTAGAGGCGATATGTCTTCTATAAACTGAGGCATCTTTCCAAGCGGATTGGAAATAGTCTTTCACGGGATCTCTGGTTATCCCGTCATCCCTGAGGTTGTAGAGGTCGAACCTTAGACAGATATTGTACTGGATGGTGGCATCTATGTAGGCCAGACAGGACGTAGGGACTAAGTTGGGGTTATTCTTAGCCACCTCCTCAAAGGCGGCTCCATAGGCTTCTCTGAAGTCCAATACAGCGGCTTTAATAATCTCGGCTATCTTCTCTCCTTTGTTCTCCCACCAACCCAGCCAAGGGACCAGTTCAAACCCGTTCCACCAACCATCATCCGAAAGAGCATTTAGGATCACAGGATGATTTTGAGGGGGATTGGCTGTAGGGTAAGCAATCCATGCCTCAATAGGTGGAGGTTCTATTATAGGGGCTGGGGATGGCTCAATCGGCGGTATAATTGGTAGGTCTTCTGCCATACTAAATAGACTTCTAATTAAGGTTTCTTGGAAGCGAGAAGAGATTTCCGATATGGGATCATTCTTTTTCCAACTCTGATATAAATCTTCCCTCCAATAATGACACGGGAACCATTGGGCGTTGGCTTAGGCAAGGTCTTTGTCTGTGCCTTGCTCTTCTTATAGCCGTCCCCCATGTTGTAACCAAGTTCTTCAGCCATATTCGGACGTGTCGGGTCATATCGTAAGATACCTTGAGGTGTCTGTCTGTCCAAGGGGCCTTTAGGGCCTGTGGATGAATAATAGATATTGGGTTTGATCGGGAACGTAGCCGTTTGTAGTTCCCCCTTTTTTCGCTCAGCAATGCCTCGCTTGAAAGACTCAACAAATTTAGGATCATTCCACTCTGGGGCATCTGGAGGCGGAATCCAGATGTTTATTTCTGGTGTTTTTCGGGTGCCTGTCCGTTCATCGAAATTGGCTGACCCTCCAGCAAAGAGATCCAAGACAGGCTTAGGCGAACTCTTCGCCTTCCTAGGTTTAGCCCTCTGTCCATCATTTACGGGTCTCCCCATAAGCGTCCTAGCTTGCCTGACTGCCAGTGATGCAAGTCTGGCCGCATCACTCCATCTGTTATCTAAGTCTTTATTCATGGTGTTCTCCCTAGAAAAAAAGCGTACCGACTCAGTAAAGGATCGGTACGCCTGTTTTATTTAAGTCATCGGTTAGCTGATATTCAGACGGACCGCCGCAGAGGCATTGGTGACTCTGACATCCTCAGACCAGTCAAACTTGGCCACCTCGACACGTCCATCCTCTCGAACGTAGCTTCCAGGCACCATGTATTGTCCCGCAAGGCGGAACGTCTTCATGAAGCTGGGATCACGACGAGTCGGGTTTGCTCTACGTGCAAAGATCAGGATCGAGGTATCAAGCAGGAACTTGATGTCTTCGGTCTTGCCTTCAGGAGCGTCATCATAAACCATGTAAGAGGTCCTGACATCGGGGTTGCCGATGAGCAGGTTTCCAGCTATAGGTTCCGTAGGAACAGCCAGGCCACCCTTCCCTAGGCCACCAACAATGCGTCCACGGACTTTCTCTGAGTTTTTGAAGATCTTCCATGCACTTGTGCCAAACAAGACACCAACGCCCATGAGTGAACCATATTTAGCCGCTTTAATAACGGACAGGATGGCATCATCAAGGTCGGAGACAGGATCAGCGGAGCTGTTCCACGTCTTACCCGTACCTGCACCTACGGATGCCAAGGCCGCATCAATAACGGCCTTCTCGTGGGCCAAGGCGGCCACCTCAGCACAGGCTACAGCACCTTCTCTAAGGCAGTCTTCCAGTTCACCAGCCTCAAGGCGTTCAAGGTTGTCCACTGGATAGTCCAAGGCATGGGGGTTACAGTTGTAGGATTCATCGGACACGTCAAAAGAAAGCTCAGCCGCACGTCCACCGATGGCTCTAAGAGTCTGGGGGATGCGGAAGCGGTTCTTCTCTGTGTACTTCTTGAAGCGTCCAACGGAGGTCGGAACTTCAACGGTCGGGGCCAGAAAGTCTGCTACTGGCATAATGTTCGATTGAGCCGCACCTTGGGCGAATTGCTTCAAGACGGGGCTTGCACTGATATCTGATAATCTACTCATATTGATTGTTCTCCTTAATTAGGGTTAGGTTCCTTAGATGGTGATGTTACCGACCATGGAGGGACGGCAAAGCAAAAGCTGACCATCCACACCCTTTTCCTCGGCAATTGCGATTACACGATAGGTGCCCGCTGTCGCAGGGATAACACGTACCTTGCCCTTGTCTGCGGCGGTGCCTACATCCGCCAATACAAGTTGGTCGCCAGGGTTACAAGTGCCCTTCAAAGGGATTCGTACATTACGGGTCTGTTCTAAGGGGATCACCTGAACAAGTTCGGTGTCCTCTGCTCCTTCGTCAACGATGTAAGGGGTGATTACCGTATTGGCTGAAGGGAGTTTGACTTCGGGGACTCCCGTGTCATGGGTCAACTCGACAAGACAACCCTCCTTGCCAGTCAGATCCTCACCTGCCAGCACAGAAAACTTACCTGTACGTGTATTTGATTGATTACTCATTTCTATTATTCTCCTTGGGTGTTTGCAAATTCAGCTTCCGCTCTACGGAAAGCGACCAGATAACCGCATCCATCGTTCTTGACGATCTCTTGGGCACGGTTACGCATTTTAAGGGCCACCTCCTCACCCTGACGGGGGGACGGATTGGGTGCCTCTGTACGGTTATGAAGGGGTCTGGCCTTTGTGGGTACAAACTCCTTTTCTTGGGGGCTTCCGTTCTTGGCTTTCATTCTTTCCAAGACATCAAGCGTCGCAGAACGGTTTTCAATGAGTCGTTCACGCCAATAGGCCTGATCTTCAGCATCAATAATATCCTTATAAGCCTCGACCTCTCGGTTGGCGATATTGTCTTCGGCTTCTACGATCTGCTGGACAAGGACTGCATTCTTGTCTTGTTCCTCGGCTAACTGGGCTTCAAGCTCCTCGACACGGGCTGAAAGCTCCTCGCATAGCGAAGGAAAATCAATGGTATTTTCATCTGGCATAGTTTACTCCCTGTTGTTTAGGCTAATGTGCCTCTATATATATGGGGAGAATGTCAACCAAGTGAGGTTAGTTACTTGAATATACTTGTCGAGAAACTCCCAACTTGTTAATCTTTCAAATAATACCTTTGCATGTGCTTTGAGCACAAAAACGGAGATTTCACTTGAGTTTAGAACACGAAATCAAAGACAAACTTGTAGCGTTGACTCGTGACGAGCTCAATATTCTTGCCAGAAAACTTAGAATTCCTAATTATCGTAGACAAACAGTAGAGTGTTTGAGAAAGAATATTCTAGCTCTTGATTCCGCTAAGGTCATGGAGGCGTTGGCTATCTCATGCTGGGACAGGAATAGAAATTGGATTGCTCGAGTTTCTTTTACATCAGCCATATTGGGCATAATCGGGTTTTTGCTTTCAATCTTCTGTCCAGGGGTTTCAGAAAAACTATTTGAAAAAACTATGAAGCCGATCAGTCAAAATGTCCGCCAGATTCAAGACAGACTAAATGCCAATCCTGAAATGCTTGCCACATTATTTAAGCAGTTTATATATGAGAAAGCTTCCGAACAGATTTTAAAAGAAAAACTGGATGGTCTTGGAATTGCCAAACTTGAACGACAGAGAGACTATCTCTTACAAACAGTCGACAGTCTTGTTGAGATGTTGAAAAATGGTTTAATTGATGATGCTTCACCTATTTTTGTTTCGGCAATGAACATTCTTTCAAATCCTGATACACAAAACGGAGGCCTTACGCAAGCTCTTTTATATTTAAAAGCTTCTAGAGATCGTATTTTGAAAGATGCAAAACGATATGAAAACGAAGAAACAAATGCACGGGAACGCAAACAAAATGCCTTGCGTCCAATTCTGATGGAAGCCAACCTGCATCTGCAGGCATTCGAATGGGACGAGGCGATGGATGATTTACGTCTTCTTGTTGAGACGGCACCTTTTTGGTGGGAGTGTCGGACCCACCTCGGATTACTTTTAATTGATCGAGCATTATGGAATGAGGCTGAGCTTAACCTTCGGTTCGCCGTAACCATGTCGTCCGACGATACAATAAAAGTCATAAGTCTGCGAAATTTAGCTAGATTGTTTGACACTCAGGGGATGTATCTTGAAGCAGAGAAGCTCAGTCGTGAAGCATTAGTAATTAGCGAAAGCAAATTAGGCAAGGAGCACCTTCAAACATTAATGTCAATGCATGTTCTTGGCATCACATTGATTCATCAGGAAAAATATGCAGATGCACAACCTTTGCTTGAGGGAGCATGGAAGACAAGAGAACGATTACTGGGGAAGAAGAATCCCGACACACTGAGTAGCCTTAACAGCCTCGTTGTTCTCCTGATACAAACAGGCGAGCTCAATCGGGCACAGTTATTGCTTGATCAATCGCTGGAAGCAAGTGCATCTGACAAGTTGATTATTCCAACGCCACTCTTTGCCAATACTATATGTGCTTTGCTAAGTAAAAAAGGCGACTATGCTCAGGCACTGCCATTAGCTGAACAAGCACTAAAAACGAACCAACAACTACATGGAGACGAACATCCAGTCACTTTGACGTGCATAAAAAACCTAGCGTGGTTATATCAACAAAACGGGGATTATATAAAAGCTCAACCTCTTCTCCTGCGTGCAGTGGAATTAAATGAGCGAAAACTAGGAGCAGACCATCCCGAAACTGTAATAGGCTTGAGAAATCTCGCTTTCGTGCTATATAAGCTGAAAAATTACGCAAAAGCAAAGCCGTATTACGAAAGAATACTAAAGTTTTACGAACAGAAATATGGCAAAGATAATCCAGACACACTCACAAGCATAAAAGATCTGGCATCCGTTTTAGCTTATCAAGGAAATTATATTGGAGCCCAGCCTTTGTATGAAAGAGCTTTCAAGATCAACGAGGAGACAAAGGGGCGGGACCATCCCGATACATTAGAGGTTGCGAATTGGCTAGCAAAAGTACTTTGTTTGAAAGGTGATTACGTGGAGGCACAACCCTTGTGTCAATGGGTTGTGGATACCAGCGAACGAGTTCTCGGCAAGGAACATCCCGACACACTTATGAGATTAGAGAATCTTGCCGCACTGCTATGTTGTAGAAAAGAATATGCAAAAGCACAATCATTGTACGAACAAGCTCTTGCGGTGAGTGAAAGAACAAAGGGGCGAGATCATCCAGACACATTGCATAATGTGGATAATCTAGCAAGATTGCATTATCAGCAAGGTGATTACGTGAAAGCACAATCTTATTATGAGCGGTTACTGCACGATTCTTTGATGAGTTCTAAGAGGACGCAACAACCACACCACAAATTGATGGAGACTTCTGGATGTTTTGTGCAATGTATGATATTGCAAGGTCGGTCTACAAATGAGTGTTTAAAGGTTTTAGGCGATATCTCACGTCCTTATGGAATAGATCTTAAGCTGAAAGACAGTACAGACATGCTCAAATGAAATCACGGCTTGTCCATCCCTCCCCTATACGAGTATAATGTAGAGCATAATTATGAGTAAAACATTCGACCAAGGTAAAGATGAAGTTTCAAAGCTTTGTCAGTATTTTGCCACTAACCGACAATCCTTTCTAGCCCCAGGAATTAAGGAAGCTCACATTCGTCAAACGCTCATTGACCCTTTTTTTGAGGCCCTTGGATGGGATGTGCGAAATACATCAATGACGGCACCCCAGTATCGGGAAGTTATTCCTGAGGACAGTCTGGATGTAGATGGTCAACAGAAAGCACCTGACTACACATTCAGAGTAGGGACACTGCCCAAATTCTACGTAGAAGCAAAAAAATGCGGTGTCAACATTAACACCGATATCGCCCCTGCCTATCAGCTTCGACGTTATGGTTTCAGTGCAAACCTTGCCTTATCCCTTCTGACCGACTTTGAGGAGCTTAGTGTTTACGATTGTGCTTCTCGTCCCCGACCTACCGACAAGGCCAGCCATGGACGCATTCAGTATTTTGGTTTTAGTGAGTACCCAGATCGCTGGCGTGAGATTTGGGATGTCTTTTCCCGTGAGGCTGTCTGGTCAGGCGGATTCGACCAGTACACCACCTCTAAACGCAAGAAGGGGACATCCGAGGTGGACAGTGAGTTTCTGAAGGATATCGAGGGATGGCGTGATATGCTGGCACGAAATCTCGCACTGCGGAATAGCGACTTGACTGCTGACGATCTCAACGCCGCCGTCCAGAAGATCATTGACCGAATCATCTTTTTACGGATGGCCGAGGATCGCAAATTGGAACCAGACCGTCAACTACTTGCACTCTGCGACAGACCTGATATTTATGCCCGTTTCCTTAGTGGTATATGTCGCAAGGCTGATGAAAAATACAACTCTGGCTTATTCCACTTCCATGATGAAAAAGGCATCTCTGATACCCCAGATACACTCACGACACGTGTGTCAGTGGATGACAAGATCCTTAAATCCATCCTCCAAAGCCTCTATTTTGAGAATGGATGCCCTTACCACTTTGGTGTCTTACCTGTGGAAATCCTTGGTACGGTATACGAACGTTTCTTGGGCAAGGTTATTCGTCTAACGGCTGGACATCAGGCCAAAGTAGAAGAAAAACCCGAAGTACGTAAGGCTGGTGGCGTATATTACACTCCCGCTTATATAGTAAACTACATAGTGCAAAACACCATTGGCAAGCAGATCATTGACAAATCCCCCTCTGACCTTGCTGGCGGAAAAAACTCCCCACCCTTCCGTGTATTGGACATGGCTTGTGGAAGTGGTTCTTTCCTGCTTGGTGCTTATCAGTACCTACTCGACCATTGTCTAAAATGGTATCAAGCCAACCCTCCTGCCAAGAACACAAAGGCCGTTTATCAAAACGCTAAAGGTGAAACCTGTCTCACCATCGCTGAGCGTAAACGCATTTTGATTACCCATATTTACGGCGTTGATATTGACCGTCAGGCTGTTGAAACCACTAAGCTTTCGTTGCTGTTAAAAGCTCTTGAAGGCGAAAACGACACCTCGCTCTCTCAACAGATGACCCTTTTTCAGGAACGTGCCTTGCCGAATCTCTCGGAGAACATCAAATGTGGGAACTCTCTGATTGCCTCCGATTTCTCGATGGAAGCCGAAGAACTTGTTCGTGTCCATGCTTTCGACTGGCCTGTACAGTTTCCAGATGCCATAAAGGCAGGTGGATTTGATGCGATTATAGGGAATCCACCGTATATTCGCCCTCATAATATAGAGCCAGATGCGAAAGAATATTTCTGGAAACATTACGATACATTTGAAAAGAAAGGTGACATTTATTGTTGCTTTTCCCAAAAGGCGAAAAATCTCTGCAAAAATGGAGGTCGCTTAAGTTTTATTGTTTCAAACGGCTGGCTGCGGCTGGACAGCTTTCAAAGGTTGCGAAAAATGTTTCTCGACCAGACCGCTGTTGAATCAATCGTAGATTTACCAGACCGAGTTTTTGCGGAAGCTCAAGTTAAAACATGTATTTTTGTGTGCACTAAAGTTTCCGATGAAAACGAAAGAAATAGAAATATGATTTCGGTGTGGAAACAAAATGAAGGTTTTGTACCACTAAATTTAGTTCTCGTACGGACCATTTCCCAGCAGGCTTTTTGTACTACTTATAAACAGATCTTTGACATCTCAATTTCGCCTGAGACTGAAACTATAAAAGACCGAGTAAAAGCAAACGGTCAACCTTTGGGAGAATTATTTGATGTTTGCTTTGGTCTAAAAACTGGAGATGATGAAAAATTTCTACATCACGGGAAGGAAAACACCGAAGATAAGCCACTTCTCCGTGGAGATGATGTTGGGAGGTATGATTCGAATTTTAAGAATGAATACGTATGGTATGTCCCTGATAAGATGCGTCAAAATAGACAAACATCTCGCCCAGGCGAGCCTTGGCGTTTTGAACAACCCAAAGTACTTATTAAAGATACTACTTCGGTATTTGCAGGAACATACGATGAAGGCGTTTATTATGTAAAAGACGTTTTGATTGTTGTTCCATTTAAAAACAAAACGACAACAAAGCTTTTACTAAAAGCCCTTCTTGCAATATTGAATTCTCGGCTACTGACTTTTTATTATCGGACCACATTTCAAACAATTCATGTTCAGAGAAACGAACTAGCGAGTCTACCAATTGCACGAATCGACTTCTCAAACCTTGTCGAAAAAAATCGTCATGACAAACTGGTGGGGCTAGTGGATAAAATGCTGGCGTTGACACCAAGACTACGAGAGACCACATCCGAAGCGGAAAAAGCGGTCTTGCAGAACGCCTTCAAGACAACCGACAGGGAGATTGACAATTTGGTGTACGAGCTTTACGGCCTGACCCCAGAGGAAATCGTAATCGTGGAAAGCGAAAGGTGATGAATCATTAGATTTTGAATGTGATAAGCGTTCGTAATAAATGTTTTGGAGGTATAGCAATGCAACTGGACAAACCATCGACTTATAGTCAAAAACTAAAAGATCCTCGCTGGCAAAAGCTTCGTTTAGAGGTTTTTAAGCGTGACGAATGGACTTGCTGTAATTGTGGTGACAAGGAAACAACCCTTTCTATACATCACCGTAGATATGTTTCAGGAAGGGAACCATGGGATTATCCGATTGAAGAATTAACTACTCTTTGTGAAGTCTGCCACAAAGACGATCATGAGCTTAGCTACAATGCTGAGAAACGGCTTTTATCAGCGGTTAGGCTTGCGGGCTTTTACTCGTGGAATATGGAAGAATTAGCGAATGGATTTGAGAAATTATCTCTACAGCATATTCCTGATGTCGTTGCTTCTGCAATGCGTTATGCACTTGAGAATAAAGATACCCAAACATTTCTAATAGAGAAGTATTTTGAGTATCTTAAATCAAAACGACAAAGCCAATAACGATTTTCTTGTTACACTGGCACCAACCTGCACTTGCATTTACAGGGTGGTTTGCCCATGGCTTTCCATAGGGCAACGGTCTTGACCTTGCCAGCTCGTTTTTCGCATTCTGGGCAATGGGTACCGCTCTTTGTCTCCCCAAGAACCCACTTATACAGCTTTTCTTTACCCCCAGAACGGTTTCGGAGGTTTTTCGACGGCTTATTCCTGCTCATGAAGTTTCCAGCATCGTCATACCACGCCCCATCAACATAGTAACGCATCTTGGGAATTTCAGATTTCCCCTTGAAGCTTTTCGGGGTTTTTGTTACCGATTTCGGATCTAGGATGGGTGTCAGGGGTTTGAGTTTATAACGCTGATCTCGACGTTCCTGATCCAATTGTTTAAGTCTGGCAAGGGCAGTAGCCTTTCGAGCCTCATTCTTCGCCCTTCGAGCGGCAAGGGCGGCAATTCGGGAGTTGTCTGACCATCTGTTTAAGGTCTCATCCCCCAAAGCTCGGTTGGTCAAGGGTTTCGCCCCTTTGATGTTGGGGTCGTTGGTAAGGGCTACGCTAGTGAGAGAACGGGGACGGATACGGCCACCCCCAAGGTCTTCACAAAGTGACGGCTTCGGGAATACAGGCGAGACAAGGCGGTATTCCCCACCCTCGACAGCTTCCTTGCCTTTATTTGTCCAGCGGACCTTTGCCCAAAGTCCGTTCTCATCAGCTTTTAGGGCAGTGATCCAACCAGCGGCTTCGCTTGGCTTATCAGTATCCATACTGAAATGATCAAAGTCAACCAGTAACCCAGGGAAGTTCTCAACGGATTCCTTCTGGGTGAAGTCTTCCATAATGGCTTTCACCGCTTCCAAGTCTATCACCTGAACCACTCCAGCCCCTGAGTGTTCAAACTCCCCTAAGGGTGTAACGTGTATCCATGCGTCCTCGTTAAAATTGAATTTCATAGTATCCTCACTTGTAGAATGAAGCCGCATCGAAGGCTTCACCGTTTTCTATCGCCTTTTTGACCTGTGCCTTGGTCATACGAGGTTCTTTCTTCTCGTATGTATCAATGCCACCTCCGTGAAGGGAGATAAGGGACATGGCTGTTGCAGTTAAAGGGTCGTTGTCCCTATACTGTTCATAAATATCTCTGACAGAAAGAGGTAATAGTTCATAAGGGATGGCCCCTGCATCGTAAGGCTTTCCGTCTATCCCCCTGCCTTCTGCAAGCGTGTAGGCTGTGCCGTACAAGGGTGAAAGGGTTGATCGGAAATAGCGTTTTGTGATGTCGTCCCAGTTATTCCTTCCCTTGTCATCATAAATGGATTCGGACTTTCCACTGGCACCCTGAAACTGACCTGTAATAATTCGAGCGGCAAATACGGCGTGTTTACCCAGACCTGAAAGAGGATCAATCCTATTCTCACCATATCGTATCTTTCCGAAGTCCGTTGACTGGGGGTTCCATGTGATTTCAGCCCCAGACATCTTTGCGAGGCCGTAAAGAGTACCCAGACCAGCAAGATACTTCCCGTATTCGCCTGCAAGGATCATGCGGGATCTCGCTGTGCCTTGATAGAGTGGCTGGCCGAAGATAAACTGCCAACGGCTGGCTGTCAGTTTTGGAGCAAAGAACACGGTGGAAAGTTCCTTTGCATATTTCTCAGCCGCACCGATGGAGCCTCGACCCGTTGCAACATTGATGTAGTTGGCTATGGCTTTCATTTCCTTCTGAGTGACCTTTGAGTTGCCAACTGCCTTCATGGCTTCCAAAAGGGAGTCGAAACACTCAGCACGTACAGAATTCAGATAGGCGTTGTAAGCACGTTCCGACATATTGACACCAGGGATTTTCTTGGCGAAGATCGCTTTAAAGACCTCCTCTGCTGATTTACCTGAGTCGGCTAGATACAATCCCGACTTTTCATAAAGTGGGTAGTTTGCACGTTGTCTGAGCAATCTCGCAACGGCCTGAGCGGATTTCTCACTTTTAGCCGCCCTTAGCATAAGGACATACGATCTAGGGATCACTGAAGGGTGAGAGAAAGAAATGATGCCACCCTGACGGAAGGGTGCTGAAAGATCATAAGCAGTCACGACGGAACGAGAGGAGTTTACAACATCCGATGCCGTATCAACTGCTTTTGTGAGAAATTTCTTACCAGCGGAACTACCCATACCGATTGGAGTACCCATTGCGGCCATCATCCCCATCTCGATGACGTTTCGATGGCTTCTCAAATCCTCCTCATACTGCAAAGCTAACTGGTAATCCTCCTCTGAAATCGTGGTCAGTTCGTCCTCATCTGTTCTCGCTCGGATGACTGGCTCTCTCATTTTTTCAAGGGTTTTCTGGGGCAAAGGGGAGGATGCCACCTCGACCGTATTTTGGTCGGAGTGGACAGCTCGTGTACGGTGATCCCAGCCCCATACACTGCCTCTTGACCTTCTCGTGGCAAGGCTTCGTGCCCATGCCAGAGGATTCCAATTTGCTAGTCCCTCCTTACGCATAGCTTAGTCTCCAATAAATTCAATAGGGACCTTGATCTTCTTCTGGAAGTCTCGGAACTCCTTGTTGTTCCTGGGGTCACGGCCAAACTTATCCTGAAATTGGTCCAGACTCTTTGTATGATAGGCTTCAGACAAGGCATCCACGGCCATCTTGTATTTCTCTGTGTCATTGTCTTTGTCAAGCTGGGCTACAAGGTTCTGCAAGGAAGGACGTTTATTCTCCCCGATCATCTTGGAAAATCCGTTCAACAGCTTGTTCCAATCAGAGGAGGCCTTTTTTAGGTCTGCCAGCATCTTTGTTTCCGAGGCTTCCAGTTTCTGGCCCTTTTCAGTTTTACTTTCCAGCTCTCCGATAAGTGCTAGGCGTTCCTCCTCTGTCATTCCCTTTACCCCGTTCTCGTCTTTTGACTCATGAGCCTGTTCGGACACACTATCAGCTGGAGTCTTGCTCTCTCCTTCGTTGTCCCCAGAGCCTCCCCCGTGCATGGAACCCCCGCAACTGCAATTGCACTCTTCGCCCTTGGATGAGGCACAGGCCTCACTATGTTTACGGTTGCCCATAGAACTTTCAGTACCGATGATTCTCTGATCTCCGTTTCGCAGTATCCCTAACCATGAACCGTTTCCGATAGGGTAGGCAATCTCATCTTCGAAAAGTTGTTTCTTGATCTCCTCCCTTTCTCGGACAGCCTCACGTTTTGCCTCCAGTTGCTTTAAGTAATCCACTTTGGGGGCTTTTTCTCGGAGGTTCATAGCTCCTTCATTTTTTACCTGACGGTACATTCCCTTTTCTATGGCTATCTTTTCCGCAGGTGTAGCGGCATAGTATTCAGCCTTTTCAGCAACCATATCCAACATTGTAGCCCTCTCATCTGGATTCTTCTTCAGATAGTCTGCATTGCGTTTCTCATAGTTTCTACGAATAGATTTCTCGACGGGAACTTTAGGATCAACTGGTTTTTTAACAGGAGGTCTTGTTAGCTCGCCGATTTGCTTGCCTCTCTGGGCCCTAGCGGCCCCTGATGTCATTCCCCCAAGGGCGGCTACAATCCCATTAAAATCATCTATGGCTCCTTCAACACGTTTCACTTCTGCCAGCCAAGCCTTGAAAGATTCGATTCTCTGTCTGGCGATTTCATCTGCATAGGCTGATCTCGGGCCGATGGTAGGTATTCCCTTTCTGTGAAGTTCCAAAGTCTTTCTGACCTTTTCAGCATCCTCATCCAAAGCTTCCATGCTTCTTTCAAAGGCTTCAGTGGTATATGACGGGGTAGATGCTCCCTTTCTTTTGTCCCAACCCCAAATCGACCCTTTTGCCCTACGGACTGCAAGGCTCTTGGCTCTAGCTTCAGGTGTCCAGTTTTTGATACCTTCACCCATTCCTCGGTTGGCGATTCTTGTTTCTGCTTTCATAATGGCGATCTGTTCAATGATATTCATGGCTACAATTCCTAGTTAGATTACAAATAATACCGATATCGGCCTCTATAATTGGTTCTTTTGTCAACTGGCCTGTCATATGAGGGAATTCTAAATTATAGACGGACTTTCAAAAAACTTACTTGTTCCACAATGGTGTCATCTATATAATTAAAAAGTTGGCGGAATTATTTATACAAAAACATGAAAAAAACTATGAAACCGATATTGTTTTTATTTTTTGTGATGGCTACACTCGGATACATTGCCTATGGCCAAACACCATCTAATGTTGAACTCAAAGAGGCGGTTAATGTCGAATTACTCATGAATGGAGTAGGACGGGGAAGAGTTTCTTTAGATAGAGGCTCATCTTTTCCTATTAAAGAAATAGAAGGTGACAAGATATCTCTTATATACAGCAATAAATATTTTATCGTCCCCACTGCAAAGACCGATTACTTAGAGCAAGTAAAACGAGAGAAAATAAATAGCGTATTGAAGTGTCAAAAGGAGAAAGAAGAGGAAGAGAAAGAAATACTTGAGGCGGAAAAAAAGAGAGCGGAGGAACTGAAAAACCTACCGAAAGCAAATTATGAGCAATTAAAGAAAAATTTGCCACGATTAAGACAAAATATTATATACAGCATTGATGAAGATATTGCTTTTTATAAGAAGTATCATCAACTAAGAGAGAAATTTATTGAAGATTACGAAAGTGGAGATGCTCAAGGCAAAGTTGATGCATATAATTCATACGAAGCAAAAAGTATCTTGATGCTAGAAAGGAAGCAGGTCTTAGGATATAAGTATAATGAGCTATTAAAAGAAGAAGTTACGACTCCCATAGATTTTAATTTGTTTAGTAATTCCGATTCTTTCTATATCACTGTAGGAGAAGGAGGTTTTTCAACACTTGCCATATTAGCACCTAGAGACGTTTTGAATCTTATAAAACAAATTGATAAAATATTTACGTGGCAAGCTACATGTAGCGATGAAAAATTGGATGTAACTAAAGATGCAGGTTCTTTTGGTGGTGTTTCGTTAAGGTTTGTGTCACAATCTAATGGGAACCACGTGTTTGTCTGGTTAACTGCGAAAGGAACTATGACATCCGACCATCTTATAGATAAACAAGTTGTGAAACTTAATACTATCAATCTTTTTGCACTCAAACTTAAGCTTCAAAAATTACCTGATTTAGTTGATAAACGCAATCAGAATAGAAAGAACGCCGAAAAGTTGAAATAGTAAGAATTTTAGTTTCTCCTATACATTCCCCATCTGTGAGGGTTGTTCCATTGAAGGTGAATCCATTGTTACCCTACCCAGTACATCCCTGTTGACTGGGAGGCCATAAGGGTTCTCCTTCTTAATTCCTATCTCAAAATAAGCCTCCACTGGGTAGTTGGGAAAAGCCTCTGCAAGTAATGGTGTATCAAAGTCTCTCTGGAAAGCCTCGCTGATAGCCGCCGCATCCGCTTGGGCAATCTGGTCAAAGGCATCCTGTTGGGCACCTCCTGCCAGCGTTCCACTGCCTGACTCGGCAAGCATGGTTAATGTGCCTCCTGTGCCCAGAAGAGCAATCTGTTTATCAAGGTAACTCAAATGTTCCGCAAAGGGTGCTCTTCCTGCCCCACCTCCATTGACATGGGTTACGGTCGTACCGTTGGGTAAATATCCACGTCCTGCAGAGGCAAGTTGCTCGGCTATCTCTGCATAGAGTTTTTCTTTCTCTGTGGTCGCCCCAGGGGGACCAACAAAGAAGAGGCTTGGAATGCCGTAGATTTCAAGGTAGCCGTCCCAATCTTTAAGAGCCAGATTACGACGGAAATAGTAGATGGCAAGCATCCTATCCAAGGCACAAGATTGTTCCAAGACAATGAAGTTTTCTCGGTTTACTTTCTTGCCTTCTACAATACCAGACTTGGCACCAGCATTGTATTGCCACTCCCCGAACATTCCCTTGCGACACCAAAACCACTGTTCCACAGGTTCAAGCCTTGTCACCTCTCCTGTCTTTCCATAGTGCTTTTCAAGGTGGGCGTAGCCCCTAAAAGAGGAGGTGGACAGAAAGGATACCGCTTCACGGAGGTTCCCTATACGGTCATATTCGGATAGAAGAAACTCTGCCTGTTCCTTGGCAAGGGCTGGATCACTGGGGCTTTCATCCATTCTCACGTTCCACTCGGCAGAGAGAAGGGCGGCCTTACGTCTGGTGATGACTGTGGAGATGAGTGCATCCGCTCGTTCCATGTTCTGATAGAACCACTGGACATCGGCCATAGCTCCCCTTTCTCCCTCCTCGATCATGCGTACAATGCGTTCCATTGTAAGGCCCCGAAGTGGGTTCAGGTTCTCTCGCCATTGGTT
>Ga0247841_10006742_pt1 | contig 17487 bp, 17 predicted proteins | sample LaCruzMarch2015__2_FD_192410 | JGI IMG/M metagenome (GOLD analysis project Ga0247841, IMG submission 192410) | Freshwater microbial communities from meromictic Lake La Cruz, Castile-La Mancha, Spain - LaCruzMarch2015_18m | ecosystem: Environmental > Aquatic > Freshwater > Lake | place: Spain... | reverse complement strand
ACTTCCATATGGTTCTAGAATCCTTTTGCTATTAAAAACTATCGCAGCAAGCTGCGGGGTATTGACCCAGAACGGGAATAAACACTGAAAAAATATATTCTTAAGAGCTAATTGCTATAAATCTCCACCAAGGTTTACGTCCGGTAACATTAACAACATCCCCCGTTTCAGCATTCACTTGAGCAGAAAACTTCACACTCCTCTTGAGAAATCCAAGAACCCTATAATGCTTCTCTGCATCAAATTCATAAACTAACTTAGAGTTACTGCCGTTTCCAACTTCTTTCATTGTAACATTAAATCCTAACTGACCCAGTCTCTCAATGGCCTTCTCCGACGCTGTTTCCGGCATAATTTTTATTTCTGCATTTCTGCCGTTCGACATTTTCTTTATACCCATACATTTATTATTTTTACACATGCAATTATCCGGCCCAGCTTTTTCTGGATAGTTACAAGCAACAACACTTTCCATAACATCTCGTAGATTAACGCACTTATTCCATTGACATCCATCCCTCACACAATCAGAATCATTCTCGCAAGGAGTATAATTATTCTTCGTGCAGTTTTCTTCCCAACTTCTCAAACATTTTTGTTTACCCTCGCACCACTGATATCCTGCAGAGCCAATGCAATCATGTTCGTCTCTATCTCCTCCGACGAGAGTTTCGTTAACACTTTCATTCACGACATTCTCGCACTGCGTCTTGCTTTCAAAAGTCTGCAATCCGTAATACATATACGCCCCGCAGAATTGTTTCACTCCGCATTCTTTGTTATCATTATCAGTCCAGTAAAGATTTTTGCAACCCGAGCTAGCAAAAACAAAACTCGCGAAAGATGCAACTAAAATAAAACCAAAAAACAAAATCATTAATTTTTTCATATTGATTATAGAAAAACTCACTTTAAATATTTAATTGAAAGTTCAAAAACTACTGAACAATAAACTTTTTATCTTTAGAAATCTGAAGTAAACCTTATGCTAACCGCAATCATAATCGCATTTTTTATCGGAATTCTTTTCGGAATTATCTGTGGCCTAGCGCCGGGAATACATACAAATCTTATTTCAGTTTTTATAATTTCTTCACTAGCATTTTTACTCTCTTATTTTTCTCCACTTTCCGTCGTAACTTTTATTGTGGCGATGTCAATAACCCAAGTTTTCATTGATTTTATCCCATCAACCTACCTCGGCGCTCCCGACGAAGATACCGTCCTTTCAATTCTTCCAAGCCATAAACTTTTGCTCGAGGGATTTGGTCATTCCGCAATCGTTTACTCAATTTACGGATGCATCATAGGATTATTGTTAGTTTTGCTTTTCTCATTTCCACTAATAGTTTTTTTGAATAACTTTTATTCAGTCTTTCAATTCTTCATGCCATTTATCTTAATTATAATTTCTCTTTTTATTATTCTCAATATAGAAAACAATAGGCTATTAGCAGTCATAGTTTTCATTTTGTCAGGTTTTCTCGGAATAGTCTCATTAAATCAGAACATTTCAAATTCTCTTCTCCCTCTTCTAACAGGGTTATTCGGAAGCTCAAGTTTAATTTTAAGTATAGCAAGAAAAGAAAAAATTCCTGAGCAAAAAATTCAAGCATTTAATGAAATAAAACCCTCAAAAAAAGAATTTTTAAGAACAATTATAGCTTCATCTCTTGCCTCGCCTCTTTGTTCTTTTCTCCCAGGCCTCGGCTCAAGTCAAGCCGCAATAATCGGCTCTCAATCAATAAAGAAAATTACCGAAAAAGAATTCTTAATTTTAATTGGCTCGATAAATATAATAGTTATGGGACTGAGTTTCGTAACACTTTATGCAATCGGAAAAATGAGAACTGGTTCCGCCGCCGCAATTTCACAAATAATTTCTAATCTATCAACGAGTGATTTATTTATTATTCTCCTAATGATTATTCTGTCCGGAATAATTTCAATCTTTCTCACATTCTTTTTCTCAAAAGTTTTTGCAAAAAATATAAATAAAATAAATTACAAATGCCTATCAATTTCTATATTAATATTTTTAACGGGCATAATATTTTACTTCACGGGTTTTGTTGGAATATTAATCTATCTAACTTCAACTTTTCTTGGAATTTACACAATCAGCAAAAATCTTCCCCGCCACATTTTAATGGGATGTCTCCTCATTCCCACGACGCTAATGTATGTTTTTCCCTAGAAATAAATTCACAAAAACTGCCCCAGCCCTACTTGTTTTTCTTTTTCCTTTCCAAAAACACTTTCAATATATTTTTTTGTCATCTCAACATTTTGTTTTACATACGGCGGAACATCATAATCTTGGATGAGTTTCAGCGCCGGCTCGACATATTTCACAATCCCCCCTTCGTTTATAGTAAAAATTATTTTTCCTCCGCACTTAAAACATTTTCCTTCTAGCGGAGGCCGTCTGAATTTTGTGTTACATTTAACACATCTAAAAACCTGTTGAGAAAATTTTCTAAGATTACCCCTAATATCTCTGATGAAATGTCTTTCAATTATTAATCTCGCAACATCGCCCTGATCAACCGCCCTCAATTTTTTTGCTAAATCCATTTGAGCATCAACTTTTTCCTGCATCGTCGGAATTAATTTGTAAATAGAACAATTTATCCCCGCATTCAAATTATCAGAGTTGTGTGTAAAACCAATTCCAGAAAATGGATCTTCAGATTTAGCAATCCGTTGTTTAACAGTTTCAATTTTCATTTCAGAAGAATGTTTTCCCTCCTCGGCAAAACGATACAATTCTAAGGGATAACTCCAAACCAATTCAAAATCTAAAATTTGATCATCAACCTCTCCCGCATTTATTCTTCCATTCAAAACCAAAGGGGCGTCTTGAGTTCCTCCCCTATGCCCGGGCAAATATTCTCGAGAAAAATTAATTAAAACATCAAGAAGCATCATTATCGCAGCTTCATCCCCGTCGCAGTCTCTTCTCATCGCAGCATGCATATATGGCGAAGCAAGCAATCCCTGAACTTTTGAAAATCCAATTATTCTCGAAATAACTCCCGCGCAATTGTGCGGAGCCATGCAAGCGGTCAACTGCCCAACCAAATCCCCTCTCTTTTTTATTTTGTAAAACGGCTCCATCCCATAAAATTTAACTAAAAGCTCATCGAGAAAATTAGCGATATTCATAAAAACATCGTCGCCTTTTTCATCACCCGCTTCAACATTACACGGAAGAATAATATCATGTGGTTTCAATTCCAATATTTGTTCATCAGAGACTAATTCATTTCCAAAGACATCTTTTTCATAACCTAAAATTTTTAATTTTTCAACAGAAGTCTCAACCTCTTTTGGTTTAAAATGTGTTATTGGCATTTCCGTCATATCATATCTTATTGTTCCGTCCTTATTCACAGTCAAACCATACTTAGCTCTTAAAATTCCCTTCGCAAGATTTTCAGTAATGTGCTCATTAGAACTTGTCCCCCGAATACCTTTAATCAAATTAGGCAACTCATTCGTAGAAATTTTTAAATGTTCCTGAGCTTCCTGCAGATATTCTTTTATAGGAATGGTTTGTTCTCTGAAAGGAACCAAATCGCGGCCATGAACCTCGCATTTATTATTAATTAAAATTTTATTACACTCAAAACAAAAATATCTTTTTACAGTCGGTTCTTTACAATCCAGACAATATTTGTAAATTGTTTCTTTATTGCAAATCTCACAAAAATAAGTTGGAAATTCTGCGTTTATTTTGTTTAAATTACAAGCTTCCTGAATGCTTCTCAATCTTCCTCCCTCTTCTCCGACGGAAAATAAAACACTCGGACTTCCAGTCAACTTTCGTAGTTTTGCTTTCTCCGGCCTGCCCATTCTCGTTCCAATAAACTCGCCAGCCTTGTCTTTTATGATAAATTTAGACATTTTATTTATAATTTCCAGAACACTTCCACCAACATTCGAAAAGTCAAATGAAAATTCCAGCACACCAATAAAATTTTTATCAAAACCTAAATTAATTAGAAGAGATTTTGAAAAATCTCCAGAAATAATAACATTTTCTATTGTAACCTCATGATCTATACCGAGCAATTCCAAAGCACGCTTTCCCTTTTGAAATCTTTCTCTGTCATTTTTATTGTAAGGCAAAATTATTTTATCACTAACCGTTCCGTGTTGTAACCAATCCACCAAACCTAAAAATTCTTCATAAGAAATTTGTGTCCAATAAAAAATGTAATGGGGATGTAATGGAACAGAATATTTCTCACTCAAAAAAATCGCTTTTTCCAAATCAATATTAAACTTATCTAATTCCTCTGATTTCAAATCAAAACCTTTTTCTTTTAATTCCAAATCCCACCATTCTTCAACATATCCGGCCTTCAACAAAACACTGTTTCTATTCATAACATCTCCTAAAGGAAATAAAATATCTCCCAAATAGATTATCTCTTCAATATTATTATACAATTTCTTTCCTTCTTCCAAAGTCAAAACTTTTTTCACACTTCCATTTTTTAATTTAACAATCGGCCCATCAATACTATCACAAGGCATAACAATACAACCTTTTGTTGGCTTCTCAATTTTCAACTGTGTTCCTGTCGCAAGAAAACCATTTGTCACACCCATCGTCGCCGGATGTATTGATGCAGCAGAAAATCCCGCGGTATTTCCTCGCCCGTATCTAAATCTAAATCCTCCTGATCTTCCGGGATGTCCATAAACCGGTCTGCCAGCAACTAAGTCTTTTATATACGTAGCAACAGTATCTTTGCTTCCCGAAGTTCTTTTCTTATGCAACTCAACATATCCCTCCAAAAATTCCCAATCAGATAATTTAAAACCATTTTTCTTAAGTTTTCCAATCATTCTCAAAATCTTCGGTGCTTTCTGCGCTAAGCCCTCCGCAAAAACTAAACAAAAACCTCCCCTTATCATATTTGTTTCAATTCTCGGCAAATCTTTAAAATTTGAAACCTCTAATTTTTCTGAGGGGTCTCCAGTAACCTGAACCGGAATATTTCTTGCAAGAAAAATCATCTCTTCTTCCGTCGGAAAATATTGTAAATTGGTAATTCTCTCATGATAATCTGAAGTTTCCATTACCATTCTTTTAACCTCTTCCTCAGTCGGATCATATTTATGATAGCCAAAATATTCCCTGAGATAATCTGCAATAACTAAAGAAAACGCTGCGCCGGTCCCCCCCGCACTCCTCATCGGACCAGCAAAATAAACTTTGAAATAATCTTTTCCATCATGTGTCTTCGCAACTTTTATTTCAGTAAATCCTTCGATGGGCGAAGAAACTACACCCAGTGTTGTATATGCAATACCGACGCGAATTCCTGCTTCAATTGCTTGTAGCTGATCTTTGAAAGTGCAAAATTTCTGCAATGCAACCTCTTCAGCAATTTTTATAGAAACTCCTGGCTCGAGAGCCCCATAAATTTTTTCCAGTTCAAGCAGTCTGCTTATAACAAGCTCATTGTCCAATTGCGGATACACCGTCGCGATTAACTTTATTACCTTCGCAGCCATAGTCATTGCAAGCGGAACCTCAACTTTTTTCTGAGGATCAAATCCCTTTTGTCTCGCAAATTCTGCAATTTCATAATTCCTTTTTATATTTTCATTCAGCCCTTCAAAATATTCTTGTGTATTCATTTTTTTAATTCCTCAATAAATTTATGAATTTCATCTAATCCCTCTTGATTTAGAAATTTAAAAACCTGCTTTTCAAAAATTTGGCTCTTCTGATATAATTCATCTTCAAATTCTCTAGGCTGTAAATGCATATGCAAATGAAAAACTTTAAATTCATCTTCTTTCTGAGCTAGTCTGCAATTTTGTCGAATATCACAGCCCCAAAAAGTTTTTAATAATATTTCTTGCCACCGAACTGTCTCATCAAACAATTCTTTTCTTTCTTCTTCATTAAGCTCAGATAATTTTCCAGCATGTTTCTTCGGAATAACAAGTAGATGGCCATTCGTCAAGGCAGGATTACTCAAAATAGTAATAGTATTCTTTGTTTCTCCGACAATTCTCGTTCTCAATTTATTAATCTCACAAAACCTGCATTTTATCTCGTCAACCATTTTTTATCTCCACCTTTTCAGCTTCAGTTTTTTTTGTATTCTCTACACTAATCTCATTTTTATTCCCCCCGTCAACTAAAGCCTCAACAATTTTAACTTCATTTTCTTTTTCCTTTCCAGAAAAATCCAAAATTTTTATCGCACGCGTTTTTAAATTTAAAATTGGAACCTTACACGGATCTGGGTTATTTCCAACCTTTTCCTCAAATGCCGTCCTTGACTGCCAACAAGAACTTGCGACAAGCAAAATATTATTATACATATCAATTTCCGGTTTGTGTAAATCGCCCGTTAAAAAAATATCTGGAACCTCTGAAATAACTAAAGGATCTTCGGTGGTATAAGGAGTATATGATGTAGCGCCATGAATAGAAGATAGATGTCTCCTTTTCAAAACCTCTTTTGAAATCTTAGTTGGATTATTAACTGCTTTGCTCGCCCTCAAATGATCTAACTCATCAATATAACTATGAAAACTCGCACCATGATACATTAAAATTTTAATTCCTTTTTTCGTTTCATTTTTTATTTCAATCAAGGCTGGATTAGAAACCAAAATTAAATTATCTAATTTATACATCGCCTCGGAATATGTTGGATCCAAAACCGGCTGTGGTTCAGCAACAATAACACAATCGTGTTGTCCCGGACATAAAATAATAGTTATGTCTTTTCTAATTCTAGATAAATACTCAGCTAAAAGATTATATTGCAACTTAATATCCTTAATAACTAACTCTTTTTCTTGTGAGGGATAAATTCCTACCCCATCAACCGTGTCTCCAACAATAAATAAATACTTGACTTTTTGAGAAATCAACAACTGCTCATAATTTTGATTTTTTCCATTCAACCAATCAATAAATCTTAAAAAATTATTTTCTAAGAAATTCTTGCTCCCAATATGAATATCAGAAGTAAAAGCCACAATTTCATCCCTCTCAAGAAACTTTTTCTCACTAAGATAACAATTAGGAAAAATAATATCATTAGCAAAAAGAAATTCTCGGTTTCCAGAACATTTGATCCCGACAATATCATCAATAATTACATTTCTTGCCTTTTCATATATATCTTCTCTATCTTTATTTATTAAAACACTAATTCTACCAGTCAAATCCTCAACAACTAAAATAATATTTTTATTCTTTGTAATTCTTTTATCATAAACAAAACCTATAATTGAAATTCCTTGCTTTTGTGAACTAATCTTACCTATCGAAGTCAAGTTTTCCAAATTTACATGTTCTTGTAAAATTTTTCGAATATCATTATATCTCACTCTAAAAGACTTTACAAAATCCTCTACTTCAATCTTCTTTGGATTAAAATTATAAGACTTCAGAATTTTTATATTTTCCTTAGAGCTTTTAATTAAAGGAACAATTTCCTCTTGATGAAACAACACCTCTTTAGTTATTTCTAAACTAACACCTAATTTTAAAAAAAGTTTCTCCACGATAGATGACTTATTACCTAAAGAATTATATAATCGGCTTTTATTACTATTAAAAAAATTTCTAGTTAATATTCTTTCGGTGTACTCTTTTTTTATACTCTCTAAAATTATTTCTGTTAATTTTACATCATTTAACTCATTAAAAATATTCAAAATATCCTTATCAACCAAAAAACCATTCTTAATGCAAATATCTAATATTTTTTCAACCATCTTAACAAAACAATAAATTTAATAAAATAATGACTCTTTAAGTATCTCTTTAGCCTTAATAATGATTTCTTTTGGCAAGGAAAGTTTAATTTCCCTCATTCTCCCCATCCTTCCTTTTGAAACAACATGAACATTTAAGATTCCAGCCATTTCAAATTCAGATAATATATCTCCTATTCTTCTTTGAGTTAAAACATCTAATTTAACTTTATAACACAACTCTTGATATTCATTATAAATATCCCCTGTAAAAATAGGTTCATTCTTTTTCTTATCACAAAGATCAATAATAGCATATAACACCGCTTGAAACTGTTTTGGTTGTAATTTAATAAAATCTATATGTTTGTCTCGTTCAATTTTATCCTTTGCTTCATCCAAATGTCTAACAATAATTTGTTTTATTCCCTCACGTTCAGCAAGTTCACCAGCAACCCTTAAAAGATCTATAGCTCGTCTTGCATCTCCGTTTTCCCTAGCAATATAAGCCGCACACTTTGCAATAACCCCCTCACCAAGTATATTCCTCTTAAATGCCCTCTCCGCCCTCTTTTCTAAAATGTCTTTCAACTGTGTTGCATTATAGGGCGGAAAAACAATTTCCTCTTGTGACAAGGATGAACGCGTTCTTGGATTTAGTTTATCTAAAAAACCCAAATCATTACTTATTCCAATAATACTTATCTTTGAATTAACAAGCTCAGTATTAAGTCTTAGCAGTTTATATAAAAAATCATCTGAAATCTTTTCTACCGCATGATCAATTTCGTCCAAAACAATAATAAGTATCTGTTTTTCCTTTTCCAACATATCCATAAAGATATTGGCAACTTGAGATGTAGGTAATCCTGTGGCAGGAACCTCCCCACCGAGTTTTTTTATTAATTCAGCTAATATCCTATAATCCGTATCAGAAACATTCTTTAATTTACAATTTATATACTCAATTCTAAGCTTAAAACCTCCACCCTCCTCTTTAATTCTTTTTAATAACTCATTAGAAACAAACTGTATAGAAAGTGTCTTCCCAGTCCCAGTTTTACCATAAATAAATAAATTACTAACATGATCTCCCCTCAAAACCGGGGCAAGTATGGAGGCTACCTGTTCTATCTGTTCATCTCTATGTTCAACAACTGAAGGATTATAATTAGATTGTAAAACATGTTTATCATCAAAAATCAAATTATTCTTAAAGTTTTCAAATATATTATCTAATTTTAATGTCATTTTCCCCTTTTATCTAATTTTTTCAAATAGACTAATTAAACCAAAAATCTCAATTTTATAAAACTTTATATCCTTTAAAATATACAATTTTTAAAGAGGTCAATTTCCTTTGGAAAAAATTTAATTTTAACTTAAAAATTTTATGTTTCCATCAAAAATCAAAAAATTAGAGGTTATGAGATAAAAGAAAAGTGTTCTCTTACCAACACCTTAATTTCCTATGGAATTTAATTAATACTCTTTATTTTAAAAATTAGCGCTTATTAAAAAATTATTCTTAATTATTTAAATAATTATTACCATTATTAGTTGTTTAAAAATTTATATTTCAAATCTATTTAAAAAATAAATATATCTATTTTAAAGTATATATTCTATTATATATATTATAATATATATAATATATAATATAAATATTTATAAATAAAAAATAAACAAAAACACAAAAAATTAAAATTATATTTATATATTTTTCCACACGAAATCAGAGGGTCACACTATAAAATAAATTATAAAAGACTAAATATTAATCTTTTAGACCTTATTAAACCAATAAGTTATTTCTAAAAAACATTTATGAAGATATTTTTCCCAAACATGTAATAAAAATCAATCAGTAAATTAATATAACATAATATTTTATCGATTAATCCTTAGATTTATCTTCCTCAGTCTTAATTTCTAATTTAGGCATAGGTAAATGATAAGGTAAATTCAAATCTTCTTCAAATTGAAGTGCTCTAACATTCCCCTTTACCATAATAAAATTTAATAAACCAAGCCTTAATTCATTGTTTATTTCTTTTTTCCCCCACCCTTTTATAATCTCTTTTTTAGTAAGCTTATCTTTTTCATCAATTATAACCAATATCTTTCCTTTAAATTCTATCAAACTGTAAGATGGATCATAACTTAAACTATACTTAAATGAGAAACTCAAAACATCTCCTTCTAAAACAGGCACATCCTCTTCATCAATCGATTCAAATTCAATATTTGAACTTATCTGCATTTCACCATCTATAATTTTAAACCTTTCTGCAGAAATTTTAGTAAAATTTAATCCTATAATTCTCATTTTAATCTTTAAAACACTAAATCAAATCTTCCTCTGAAACAACAATAAAATCCCCTATAGCTAAAATTGAGTTATATGGAACCAAAGACTCGTTTGCATTAGTTCTCTCAAGATTTAAATTCTTAGCATAAGGAGTTATATCTTTTAAGACGAGGTGTATTAATTCCCCGCTTGTTGTCTCATAAGTTATATCTCTTACCAACCCCAGACGTTTTCCTTCTTTTGTAACAACCAACTTACCGAGAAGTTGACTATATACTCTTTTATCAGCCATGATAAAATTAAAATATGTTCATTTATAAATATTTCTGTTATTTAATGCAACCTTCGAGGATAATATTTAATCAATAATAAAAAATAATTCTAATCTTTATCATATGGAAATTTAATATAAATTAAATAATTTCGTCTATTTACTTAAAAAAAAGGTATTAATTTCTATAAACTATTTTTTTAAATATATTTCTTCTAATTAATTTTAATCAAAAACGTTTTTATAGTCATTAGTTTTTTTATAATAATGAAAATTTCAAAAGAAAAAAAAGATAAAATAGCTGAACAAATCTTATTTTTTCTATTCAATAACCATCTAAAACCCTTCTTTACCTCTGAGATTTCTCAAGAGTTAGCTAGGGATGAGGAATTTACAAAAAAATTGCTCTTAGATCTTTCTAGAAAAAAAGTCATTATCAAAATATCAAAAAATTCCTCGGGTTTAAGCTATTCAAGACGTCTACGCTGGAGACTAAGTGACGCAGCTTTTAAAGCATATAAAGAAAAGACAACTAGTTAAATTACACGACTTTTTAATGTGAAATCATTTCTCTAAAAAAATAAAATAGTATTTTAAACTATACTTTTTATCAAATAAAACCTTATATAGTTATTTTTAATATTAAATCAATGGATGGGGTAAAAGAGGCATTTTTGCTAGTGAAGGAAGATATTTCTTTTTTAAAACAAGAACTTAATCTATTTAAAAAATCTTTAGCAAATTTAAATTATAAGTTATACCAAATAGAAAAAAACATAAAACATTTAAACTTCCAACAAATCAACAGACAAACAAATCAACAGATAAATTCAACGAACCCGACACATAATCCAACAGATATTTATCCCCTAAACAGCCCAAAAGCTCAAAATATAGCATTTTCCATAAGAAATGAAGGGGTTCCAACAGACAGTCAAACAGACAGTCAAACAGTCCAACAGACAGATAATTCTTACTCCCCTAGTAAAAATCAGCTAGAAAGCCAACAACAAAACAAATCATTTAATTTTTCTCAAATCCAACCTATCTCTGAAAAGATACTCCCTGAGATTAATCCCAAACCAATACCTCTTCATCAACCCCCCCCAATCCAAACAAACAGTAACATTTCTCTAAGAGAGATAAGTCTAAGTGATACCTCTGAAATTCTTTCAAGATTAGATTATATAAAGAAAGATCTTAGGTTACGATTTAAACGCCTAACTCCCCAAGAAATGTTGATTTTCTCGACGCTATATCAATTTCAAGAGGAGGGTACTGAATCTACATATAATTCCATCTCCATTAAACTAAATCTTTCAGAAAGTTCAATAAGAGACTATATTCAGAGAATTATCAAAAAAGGGATAATTATAGACAAAACAAAAATTAATAACAAAAAAATTCTACTCAAAATATCTGAGAATATTACTAAAATTGCAAGTTTATCGACGATAATTCAACTAAGAGAGATATAAATCTGCTCTCATTTTCCCAAAAACCCTTTAATCCAAAAATATATATTTCATTTTTCTCAATGATAACTTTCCAAATTTACTCCCCAATCTATCTTTATTCGGTGAACCGAATAAATTTAATCCTCTCTTTTTAACTTTCACAACCCCCTCACTCTGGCTTCTTTCACTTTCTTACTTTTTCTTCATACCACCTAAAAGCTCACTTAGCAAAAAGACCCGATTTTTGTTGGGATAACTCACTTTTCAAGCCATTTTTTATCAAAAAAGATCAAATTAACTCTCACTTTCGGCTTTTTTGACTACTTTTTGTCCCCCTTTACTCTCATTTTTGTACTTTTAAGATAAATTGATCTAATATTTTCCGGTATAAACACCCTCTTCTTTCCAGATTTCTCCGCCAACTCCTCTATCAAACCAGGACACTTTTGTCTTATAGCATTTATCTGCCCCCGAATTGTCGATTTTTCTTTTTGCAATAAAGCTGCAATATCCTCATAACTTAATTTCATCTCTCCACTGTTTAGTATTGTGAAGACAATGGCCCTTTCCATTACAGATAAATTGTTAAAATTATATAAATCTCCTGTTTGAACAGCTGTTTGAACAGCTGTTTGAACAACTTCAACAGCTGTTTGTTTATTTAACAGCTGTTTGGGTGTTTTAAACAGCTGGCTGTTTAGGCTAGAATTTAGAAGTTCAACAACATTTTTTAATCCATCAATATCCGTTTCCAACGTCGATAATTTATCATTAATCTCTTCAATTTCTTTTTTTCTATTTTTATCTTGGGTGTTTAGATGATTTATCCATTGATTAACTTTTTGCATATCATTTTTAACAGAATCAAATCCTCTCCTAGTATCTTCTTCAATACCTTCTACCTCTCTTTTTTTAAATAACCATCCAAACATTATACTACTTATAAAAATATAACCTTTAAAAACCTTTCTCTCCGTCGATAGATTGAACTTTATTCTCGTCGACAAATCAGGTAAAACTACTCTTTAAATAATCAAAAATTTTCGATTTAAACAGCTATTTTATCAAAAAAGTTATAATAAACAGGTGTTTAAACAGCGAAAAACAGCTGTTTAAAGTTAACCTCTTTTAAAAAATTATCGTCGATAAAATTAAAAAATAGTGTTTAAATCAATAAAAATACAATTTTTAAAAAATATACCGCGAAAACTTTTAGTTTTTGCTATTAATATTTAGAATTTGATTATTTTTATACAGAAATTTGACTAAAATTTAGTATATATAATAAGCTAAAACATCTAATCTAAGACTAAAACTTTTAGCATAAGAAAACATAAATTTAAATACTAAAAAAACATAAGACCTACATCTAAAATTGAGGTAAGGCCATGAAAAAAACTAATCCGTTTGGAACATCATTAGTGAACCCTGAAAAAGAGATAAGTCATCAAAATCCTTTAATTGTAGCTTTAGCTTTAACTATAATTCTTGTTTTATTCACAGCCATAAATTTAGGCCAGCAAAAGCATACCTTTGGTCACTTTTCAAACCATAAAAAGTCAATAGTTCCAGAGAAGCGAAACCGTATACCCCCAATTTCATATTGTTCTTTAGAATAGCAAACTTTTTCAAAATAAAGGCAGTACCTAACCGGTTAGCTTCCGGTCAAACTTCTTCTTCAAAACTCAAAACTTTCGATAAATAGGTTTCCGCTTAATTTTAAAAAGTTCATGAATAGCTGCGCGAATATCTTTTAATCATCGCCTAAAGCTTTCAGCACGAAAAAATAACAAATATAGCTTGAATTATATACTTCCCCGGATATAAATCCTTAAAAAGATTAAACCTAACCAATCTTTATGACTAAGTTCATTGATGCAGAAGGAAAACCGGCTCGGGTCGGTGTTTATATTGAGACTCGTGATAGAAGCGGAGAGTTTCCAAGTATAGCTTATGAGCATGCAGTTATCATTACAGAAATTAATCCTGCTGATAGTTCTTTGGTCTTTGTTGACACGAGCGGTAGGGATACAACACGTTTGCGTTGGTCTAAGGAATCACATAACCTTCTTGCTGATAAGGCTTATGCGACATCAGAAGAAATCGGAAGAGTACAAGATCAAATTAATAAATTACAATTGATGCCCGTGGTAAGAAAGATAGGATTTTTAGAAGCATATGCTCAGCAAGAACTACAATCTTAATAGCACACCCCTGTGTTGAATCTTTTAATCTTAGCTTAAAACTTTTAACATAAGGAAAATTCTCATTTTTATCAAATTTTTTGAACAAACAGCTGTTTAAACAACCCCGAGATGTATTAAATTCAAACTCTCTAAATTTTCAAATCTCTTAATCTGAATTTTTGATTAAACTTTCTCCAAAAAACCGTAAAATATATAAACCTCTTCCAATAAGGCCCTAATATCGTACCGAGAAGGGAACCCTTCCTGGAAGAATTTGCCCTTAGTGCACGAGAAAAAAGCAAAAAAGAGAAAAAATGAATAAAACAAATTTCAATTCAACTCTCAAACCAAAAGTTGCAATCTACGTTCGAGTATCTACGGAAGAACAGGCGAAAGAGGGCCTTAGTATCGACGCCCAAATCGACAAGTGTAAAAGCTTTTGCAACGCGCGCGAATGGGAAATTTTTAAAGTCTATAAAGACGCGGGATTTTCTGCAGGAAGTTTAGAGCGTCCAGCATTAGATTTAATGTTGAGGGATGCAAAAGAAAAACAATTCAAAATTATCCTCGTTTACAAAATAGATCGTTTCTCCAGAAAACTAAAAGATTTAATCATGGTTTTAGAAGATTTAAAAAAACAAGACATAAATTTTACTTCAGTAACCGAGCAAATTGACACAACTTCTGCAATGGGAGAAGCCTTTTTTCAGATAATCGGAGTTTTTGCTCAGCTTGAACGAGGTATGGTTAAGGAGAGGGTTGAAATGGCCTTCGACAAAAAAATTTCTTCTGGAGAAACATTAAACCGCGCACCTTTCGGTTATGTCTACCAAAACAAAAAACTAGTTCCGGATTTAGAAAACTCTGAAAAAGTAAAAGAAATTTTTGAAATGCATTTGAGCGGTATAAGCTATAAGGCGATATGTGAAAAATTTAGTCTTTCCTCATCAACATTTTACCAAATCCTGGGCAACCGTGTTTATACTGGAAAGATAAAATACAAAGGCCAAATTTATCCCGGAAAACACCGAGCTTTGATTTCTGAAGAACTTTTTAATGAGGTAAATAAAGATGCCCGAGAATAATATAAATCCTAAAATCAAAAATGACGTTCTTTCTAGAGATAATTTTACCTGTCAGAAATGTGGATTCCGAGAATTAAACGGAAATGAAATGGAAATTCATTATATAAAAATGAGGGTAGATGGTGGCGATGAAGACTTGCAAAATTTAATAACTCTCTGTTCTATCTGTCATCACTTTGCTCCAGACGATGAAAATAAATTTAAAAAATATCTAGCCGAAAAAATTGACGGAACAATTTTAAATACTTTTAGGAGCTCTCAAAAATCTATTTCAAAAAGAACTAAATCGGGAATGGCTAAAAAAATTAATAATGGAGAATTTGTCTCCCGCGCCGCGCTCGGCTACAAAATTCAAGACAAAAAACTCGTTCCCGCCGACGACTCTTATCTAGTTCAAGAAATTTTTCAAACATTTCTCAACCAACCAATGAGTTTAACTCAACTCGGAAAACGTTATAACTTATCCGTAAACGGCCTAAAAAAAGTTCTCACAAACGAAACATACCTCGGCAAAATCAAATTTTCTCACGAAACAAGTCAAGGCCAACACCAAGCTTTAGTCAGCGAACAGCTGTTTAAACAAGTCCAAGACCGATTAAAATCTTTAGGGATAACTGAGATTAAGAAATAATTGTTTTAAACACCTGTTTAAACAACCTCTTTCCCCGTAAAAATAAAACCAAAAAATAAAAATAAATTTAGTTCGAATTAATTAAAATTCTTCTTCTGTGTTGCCGAAATCTTCTCTAGTTGAACCTTTGCTCTTCGCAAAGCATTCTTTACATCGTACCGGCTTTCCCTGCGTTGGTTTGAAAGGAACTTCACATTCCTGTCCACAATCAGCACAAGTTGCCTTGAACATCTGTCTAGGGCCTCGATCTCCGCCGCCGAATCTTCTTCCACCACCGAATCGTCCGCCACCACTGTGACCTCCGCCGAAACTTCTTTGCGGTCTATTTTTCGCAAAACAATCTCTGCATCGTACCGGTTTGCCTTCTGTCGGTTTGAAAGGAACTTCGCAATCTGCACCACAATCGCTGCATTTTGCTTTAAACATTTGTCTTTCTGAATCCATTTTGTCCTCCCTTTCACTTATCTCGTCATTATCTCCTTCCGGAGATTCATGAATATTAATAACCTTTATTTTAAAAATTAGTGTTTTCCCTGCTAAAGGATGATTTAAATCAATCGTTATATTTTCTTTATCAACAGCGACGATTTTTACCGGTATCGGTCCTTGAGGTGTTTCAACATATAAAGCCATTCCAACTTCTGGAACTTGGTCTTGTGGAAGCAAACTTCGTGGAACCTTTCTCTGCAATTTTTCATCAGGCATACCATACGCTTCTTCAGGTTTTATTGTAATTTCTTTTTCCTCATTCAATTTCATTCCAAGAACTGCGTCGTCAAATCCCTTAACAACCATTCCAACACCAGCTACAAATTCCAAAGGATGTGAATGATCTCCATGTTTCGAAGAATCAAATATCTCTCCACTTTCGAGTCGACCCTCATATTCGACCTTAACCAAGTTTCCCGTACTAACTTCCATTATTCTACCTTCAAATTTCAAAAAATCACCCTATTTAAACATTTACATTCCCAAACTCAACCAATTGAGCACCGTCGCAAAACTTACCCAAATAAAATATGGCACAATCAACGGAGTCGCCTCGCGATGCACTCTCCATAAAAAAATCATCATTCCAACTATTGATGCCCAAAGAAGAACGATGTCTAAAAATGCAAAAAACGGGTTTTCCAAAGTAAAATAGAAAAAACTCCACAAAACATTCAAAAAAAGATTTATTCCGAAAATAATCACTATCCCTTTTTTATCTTTTGGTTTTGCATAAATCCAAACTAAATACAAAGATAACGCAATTAAGAAAAAAAGAATATTCCAAACAATTGGAAAAACCCAACCAGGCGGAGTTATAACGGGTTTTACAGAATTATACCACGCCGAATTTGTCTTTCCGTCGACAAATAAACTTCCAATAAATGCAACAAAATAAACTATTCCCAAACATACAATAAAAACTTTCCAATTAATCCTCTTTTTCATTAGAATAATATAATCTTAAGATATAAATATTTATCTAAATGATTTCTGTCTCTTTGCTCTAGCCTTAGAATCATTTGGTTTTCTCGTTTCCTTTCTTCTTGTGTCCGCAACCAAAAGCATTTTGTCATAATTCATATAAATCTTTTTTAGTTCGTTATCTTTTGTAAACGCAACAATTGCCTTCGCAATTGCTAATCTTGCTGCATCATTTTGTCCCTGTTTTCCGCCGCCGACAACTCGGACATCTATATCAAAATTCAGATTTCCTAATTTTTCTTTCGCCAAATCTAACGGTTCTTCTATTCTCATTCGTTTGAAAAATCCAAGATTTTTATAATTCTCATTATTGATTGTTATTTTTCCGCT
>Ga0247841_10006741_pt1 | contig 17487 bp, 18 predicted proteins | sample LaCruzMarch2015__2_FD_192410 | JGI IMG/M metagenome (GOLD analysis project Ga0247841, IMG submission 192410) | Freshwater microbial communities from meromictic Lake La Cruz, Castile-La Mancha, Spain - LaCruzMarch2015_18m | ecosystem: Environmental > Aquatic > Freshwater > Lake | place: Spain... | reverse complement strand
TGCTTTTGGCAAATGGAACTGTGAACCGCTACAGCGCCGCCAGTGGATCCTTCCAAGGCTCGATCTCGGTCAGCGGAAAACCCTCAGCTGTCCAAGTGAGCGGTGGCGTCATCGCTGTAACCACCGAGCGCAGCTTGAGTCGCTACAACGCAAAAAGCGGCTCGTATATGGGCTCGAGTTCACTGTAGGGTCTTGGTCTCGTTTTGATTTTATGAAGAAATCCCTCCATTTGTTGATCTGCCTGGCTGCCTCGGCCTTTCTCACTTCGTGCACAACAATCACCGTGGACGCACCGCAGCCTGCCGAGTTGAGCCTTGGAAGGGGATCGCGCGTTTCGATCGTGCCTGAAGCTGGTTCCGATGCCGGCGAGATGGCGCACGCGTTGTTTCAGCTTTTTGCAGGCCAAGGCTACTATCAACTCGTGGACCGGGCGAACCTCGGCCAGACGATCAACGAGCGTCAGTTCCAAAACATGAGCTTCGTGGAAAATCGCGGCGGCGGTCGGATCAAAGGAGTGGACGCGTTCATTTATCTCCAAGCCGAGGGACTGTCGGGTTCGCAGAGCGATTCGAGTTCCTACACCAACAAGGAAGGTCAAACTTTCTACAGTTACACAACAAGAACCACTGCCAACTACATCGCCAACTACCGCGCTGTTCTGACCTCCTCCTCTCAAATCGCAGGCGGCCGACGGATCGAGTTGAGCGACTCGCGGTCAGCGTTCTCGTCGGATGGATACCCTGCGGCACCAGATCCCTATCCGATGATTCAAAGTATGCGGAACAAGGCGGCCGGTCAGATTTTCGCGAGCCTGCACCCGAGTGTCTTGAAAATACGGCGCGTTATTGGCGGGACGAAGAGCCTCTCGGCAAAAGAGGCCGTGCGCCTCGCAAATGCAGGCCTCTGGCGCGAAGCGACATCATCCGCCGAACGCGGCGTGCAGGAAATGCCAGCCGATCCCGAAGCCCGCTACATCCTTGCGATTGTCTACCAAGGAACAGGCCGCTACGCCGACGCGGAGGGTGTCTTGAAGGAACTCATCGCCATGTCACCAAATGGAAAATACGCCACCGCCTTGCGGGAAAACCAAGTGGTGTGGGCGAATGCCGCCCGCTTCCAGCAGCAGATGTGATCAGAAATTCACCACAGAGGACACAGAGTGGAAAACAGGGGCAACTTTTTCAGATCAGTTTTTTTACGCTCTCTCATAGTATTTGCGCTTGCCTACCTCACAACTCACAGCGTTGAAGCCCGCGATCCATCGCTTGCGGTGATCACCGAGGACTTGAGTGGAGAGACGGATTCAGGCGGTTTGGAAATGGTGGAATCGCTTGCTGAAGCAGGAGTCATGGAAACCGATGGCGTCTCGCTGGTGAGTCGCCGCCACCTCGAAAAAATCCTCGCCGAGCAGGGACTCGCCTACAACAACATCGTCAACGACCGCGCCAGACTTGGCCGCCTTGCAGGAGCCGATCTTTTGCTCGTTGTCAGCGTCACAAAAAACCGCATCACGCAGACGCGGGAGAGCGTCTCGGCCTATGGCATGACGGAAAACATCGTCCGCAGCCACAGCGATGCGGGAATCACTGTAAAGGCGCTCGAAGTCGAAAGCGGGCGCATCATCGCACAGAGACAGTTTGTGAAACGCACAGACAACCGTCGCGCTCTGGATGCCTGTGCCGGCGAAATGAAAGCGGGCCTCTCAAAAATCCGCTTCGCTGAACTCGCTTCACAAAACGAGGAGGTTCGCCGGCACAAGGTTCTCATCAAACCCACTTCGGGAGGCACGGAAATCCAAGGCCTCGACCTCTTCATAGACGGCAACTTTGTGGGAAACACGCCGATCACAACGGATGTGGAAGAGGGCGTCCGCGAGGTTTCCCTCCGCCAAGGCAGCAGGGACATCTGGAGTAATCGCGTGCAGGTGCTCAAGGAAATCTGGCTCACGCCGGAACTCGGCTCGCGCTGAGTCGGAACAGGAACTGCGCCCTCTTTACAGAGAAAGCAGGGCACGTCCGAGTGCCACTTTTCAAGGCTCCCTTGGCATCAGGCCTCGCGGGACTCGATGCGCGGGAAAAGCGGAACGGGTTCGCCAAGTTGGTGGCCCTCGGGAATCAATCCCCATGCGGCGGTAGCGAACGACACATCACCTTTCCAATCAAGCTGGGAGCGGATGGCGTCGGCCTCGCCGGGAATGATTGGCGACATGAGAATCGAGACGATGCGAAGCGACTCGGAGAGTGTGTAAAGAACCTCGTCCAGCTTATCCGCCTGGACGGGGTCTTTTGCGAGTTTCCAAGGAGCGGTCTCCTCCACATAGGCGTTGCAGCGCGTTACGATCTCCATGGCCGACTCGATGGCGGATTGGAGTTGGTAGGATTTCATGGCCTCATGATAGGCGGCTGTTTTTTCCTGAACAAAAGCGGCCAGTGGCGAATCCATGCGACGCAGCAAGCCGGCGCGGTAGCGTTTGGCCATGCTGAGGGTGCGGTTCAGCAGGTTGCCAAGGCTGTTGGCCAGTTCCGCATTGTAGCGTTGCTCGAGGCGTTCGACGCTGAAATCGGCATCGCGTCCGGTGGAGATGTCGCTGAGGAGGTAATACCTCAGCGCTGCCTGTCCGTAGCGGCTCACGAGAACATCGGGATCGATAATATTCCCGAGGCTCTTGCTCATCTTGGCGCCGGAAATATTCCACCAACCGTGAACGAGCAGCGTGGGCATCTCGGCATCGGTGAAGCCGAGGGCGTGGAGCATGACCATCCAGTAAATACCGTGCGGCGGGATGAGGATGTCCTTGCCGATGACTTGCAGGGCTGGCCAGCGGGATTTGAAAAGGCTGAGATCGGCTCCAGGCCTCGCGTCATAGCCTGCAAAGCTGATGTAGTTTGAGAGCGCATCGAACCAGACATAAGTCACAAAGGCCGGATCAAACGGAAGCTCGATGCCCCAAGTGAGGCGGGACTTCGGGCGGGAAATGCAAAGATCGCCGGTGAGCTTTTCCACGGCATTTCGGAGTTCGGCAACGCGGAAATCCGGGACGACGAGCGGGTTTCCCGCTTGCGAGCGGGAATCGATGAGGTTGAGTAGCCACTCGCGGTGGGTGGCGAGTTTGAAGTAGTAGTTCTCCTCCTCGATCAGGACGACCTCGCCCCACTCGGGGCCGAACTCACCATCGGGCCCGCGTTCTTTTTCGGTGAGGAACTGCTCCTGGCGGACGCTGTAGTAACCACTCTGCGTGGCTTTGTAGAATTGGCCTTCGTCCCATAGGCGCTGGAGCATGCCTTGCACGCAGCTTTTATGGAGATTCTCGACGGTTGCGGCCCAGGCATCGTAGCTGAGATCGAGTTTTTTCCAGAGCGAGAGAAAGAGGGAGGTGATCTCGGCAACGAACTCCGCCGGCTCGACTCCACTTTTCTGAGCGGATTGCTGCACTTTTTGGCCGTGCTGATCCACACCGGTGAGGAAGAAAACCTCGCGTCCGTCGAGCCGTTGGTAGCGGGCGATGGCGTCGGCGAGAACTTTTTCGTAGGCGTGGCCGATATGCGGCGCGCCGTTCGTGTAGTCGATGGCTGTGGTGATAAAAAAAGTATTCGGCATGGTAGGTCAGGATTCGATTTTGATTTTTCCGCCCCAGGACAGGATACGGGCCTTTCCGCCTGCGGCTTCGGCCTCCTTGATCTGGTTGTTGCGGACATGGAAGAGCGAGAGACTGGACCACGCCAGCATGTCCTGGGGGCGGAGTTCCACGGCCCGCAGGCCGGCTTCAACCGCCTCGGCATTGCGTCCATTTTTCATGAGCGACATTCCCAGCGCATGCCAGCCATCAAAAAAATCGGGATCCAGCTCCACGCAGCGGCGGTATTTTTCAATGGCGGCCTCGAGATCGCCAACCGCTATGTCGCCAGTGGCATCGTCGAATATCTCCTCGATTTTTGGCAGCATCAGCCTTGGCTGCCCGCAGGCATCGTGATCTGGGCTGCTTCCCGGCCCACGCGAAGCCATTCCATGAAAAGAAAGTCGCGCTTGTTGCGGAGCAGGCTTTCACGAATTTCAGCCTCCCTCGTGCTGAAGGTTTTTTGATCCACCGGCCCCCGGCTCTGGAGCTGGGTGACAAAAGCTCCCCAAGGCGCGGGTTCGACATTCGAAACCTGCCCCTCTTTCAAGAGGAGTGTGGCCCCGGCGATGGCCTGATCTTCGCGGGGAGTCGCCTCATCGGCTGCAACGACACCGGTGAGTTTCTCCACTTTGAGATTTTGAGCCGCCGCAGCTTCGTCGAAAGTTTTTCCAGCGGCAACCGCAGAGCGGATGGCGTTGGCCGCAGATGTCGCTCCAGCAGTAAAAATTTGATCGGCTTTTTGAGCGCGAAGCTGCTCTTCAATACGAGGACGGGCCTCATCAAGCGTGAGAGGTCGAGCGGCGTTCAGATCAGTGAGCTCGAGCACATAGAACGCATCTCCGGACTGGATGACATCACTGGCGGCCCCGACTTTCGGGAGGAGAAACGCTGCGGGGGCGATGACGGACATCGTCTCCCTGTCGAGGACTTCGGCTGCGGCTGGGGTGGATTCCCCCGAGCGCTCAAAGGTCGATAATTGCACGAACTTAGCACCTGCCTTGGCTGCCAGTTGCTCGAGCGATGCCTCGGCGCGGGCGAGGCCGTCGGTAAGCTCGCTGGCGGTGTTGGCAAGCTTTTGGAGGGCATCGACCTTTTCTTTGCCCTCGAGTTTAAGATCCGCTGGCAGCGCAAAAACAGCACAACGCACTCCGCGCGTTTCGTTGGTCGAAAGGGCCGCTTGGTTTTGCTGGTGAACGGCAGCGACCTCCTCCGCGGTGACCTCGATTTTTTCAGGCACCGCGTTTCGCTCAAACCTCACAAAACTTGCCGAAACGGGTTGGAAGGCGCGTGCCACGGCTTGCATCTCTCCATCACCGAGAGCGGCAGGGGCCTCCACAATGTCGCTCAGGGCCTCGAGTCGCAGGGAATCCCGAATCACATCCTCAAGCTGGCGCTCCGTGAAACCACGGGGAGCAAGTTGCTCGCTGACGAATTGTCCGTATTTCAAGGGATCAAATTGGTCTGCGACTTGAAAGGTGGGAATTTTTTTGATGCGTTCGGCAACTTGGTCGTCAGTGGGCTCGATGCCGAGTTTGCGCGACTGGTGCTGAAGCACGAGCAGATTCCAGACAAACTCCGTGAGCGCGCGATCCTGATCTTGAGCGGTTCCGCCAAGTTTTTCCAGAAGCTCATACTGCCCGAGCGCCATCGTGAGCTGGTAGTTTTTCACCTGTCGATCAATCGCGACGGGCGTCAACGCCTTGCCGTAAATCGTGGGATTTTCGATTGTCGCCAATTCATCGAGCTGCGTCGTGTTGTAGAGAAAAACGAATGCGATAATTGTCAAAATCGCGACGACCAGCATGAGGACGCGTTGGTTTTTTCGGAAAGTTTGAATCATAAAAGGTAATGAAAATGTTGATTTGAGAGAGATCTCTGATAAAGATTTTCGGGAATGAAAGCAAGCATCCCCCGTTTGTGGCTCTTGGTGGCCACTGTATCCGCAGCAGTCTCGTTTTCCGGAGCGATCGCGCAAGATGTCATTTTGCAGAAGGACGGCCAGCGGCGCGAGGGCGAGATCACCGGGGTCAAGGCTGATGCAATTCGCATCAAGATCGGCCCTGTCGAAACGGCCGTGCCGCTGGCGAATGTTCAGTCCGTCGAAAAGACCGCTCCTCCCGACTACGATGCGGCGACAGAGTTGTGGCGCGACGGGAATGCCTCGGGTGCGCTGGCCAAGCTGGAGCCGCTTTCCCAGAAGTTCATCGGGCTTCCTACTCCTTGGGCAGAGCGCGCTTCTTCGCTACTCCCGGAGTTGTATATATCCCAAGGACGCACCGCCGATGCGGAAAATTCTTATAAAAATTTCCAAAAACTCTACCCCAATGCGGGCTCGGGTTCAGACCTTCTCATGGCACGGCTTGCTATCGCTAAAAAAGACTTCGCCACAGCACGGGCCAAACTCGCCCCGATTGTTGAATCCTCCAAGCAAGTGAAGTTGCCTGGCGGAAAAGAAGCAGTGGCCATGAGCCAAGCACTCTTTCTCATGGGAGAAATCCAAGAGAATGCAGGTGAAAAGTCCGAGGCCCTTGCGAATTTTCTTCTCGTTACCACAATTTTCAAAAACGATTCTTCGTCGCTTGCTATGGCCACCAAGCGCGCGGACGCCCTCCAAGCGGAAAAAATCATTGTCCCTTAACATCACCTTCAAAATCTAAAAACCATGCAAAAAACAAAATCCACCCTTAAACGCGCTCTTTCGTTTTTCTTCTTATTGGCATTTGGGACGATCTGCTCTGCCGCAGAGGGTAATCCACCTGAGCAGATGAGTATCATCCAAATGATCCTTCATGGTGGCCCGCTGATTATCATGATCTGGTTGTGCATCGTGGGCACTTCGATGGTTCTCGTAACCTTCTGTATCCAACTTTTCATGACCTTGCGCGCGGAAAACCTCGCGCCGAAAGCCCTCATGGAGTCCCTCACCTCCACCATCACAGCGGGCAACTACCAAGAAACTTGGGAGACATGCAAGGCCAACAAATCCTATTCGGCTAAAGTTCTACAAGGCGCGCTTGAGCGCTTGGGAAGAGGTCAGGATGCCGTGCAATCGGCTTTGATTGAGCACGGACTGCGCCTTGCGCAGCCCATCAAAACAAAAATCAGCTACATATCGGTTATCGGCGTCATCGCTCCCATGATCGGGCTGCTGGGAACTGTTATCGGAATGATGGGTGCGTTCGCAGTTCTCGGTTCGTCCGGCGTGGCAGACCCCCGCGGCCTCGCCCTGCGAATCGGCGAAGTCCTCATGGCCACGGCCAGTGGTCTTTTCATCGCCATCCCCGCATTCATTTTTTATTATTATTTCCGGAATCTCTCTACAATTGTGGTTGGCTTTTCGGATGACAAACTCCAGCACCTTGTTGCCGATATTCCCTACGAGGAAATGAGCGGTGTTGTGATTGGTGAAGGCTCGGACGGATCGCAGGTCCAACATTTCGCGAGGCAGGGAGCCTCGGCGAGCAGCGCACCTGAAGCGGCAGCAAATTGCCCAGTCTGCAACGGTGGCATCTCTATCGGAGAGACCCCCTGCCCGCACTGCGCATCTCCTATCGATTGGGGAACTTAATTTTCTCTAAGTAATGTCCGACGCAGCCCATACCCGCGGGAAAAAAAAAGCGACTCGCAAACCGGAGCACGAGCCCGATCCTGAGTTTCAGATTGCTCCGATGATCGATATCCTTCTGGTATTGCTTGTGTTCTTCATGTCCATCAGCTCGACAGAGGTGCTTCAGTCGAACAAGGAAATCAACCTGCCCATAGCCAAGGAGGCCAAGGAGGCGAAAGACAATCCTGGGCAGGTGATCATCAATGTCACATATACCTCCATAAACGATATGACTGCCATAGAAGTCGATCAACAGAATTACGCCATGCCGGCAGATATCGTTCCTATACTGATAAATAAGGTCAGCGCTAATCCCCTTGTCCGGGTCCTCATTCGAGCGGACCGAGAAGTGCGCTACGACTATGTGCGAAAAATTCTTGAGGCCGTTGGACAATCTGGTGTCGGGAATGTAACATTCTCCGTGGTAGACAAAGACGGCCAAGCTCCTGCTGCAACATGATTCCCTTATGATACCTACAACACTTACATCTGGATATTTTCTAACCGGAGGGCTCTCCTAAGCCATGGGCGGCGGTGGTGTGTCCGAAGACGGGGATCCGGGATTTCAAATCGCCCCTATGGTCGATGTGGTCTTCGTGCTGCTGCTTTTTTTCATGGCATCCGCTGGATCACAGGTTATTGAGAAAGAACTAAATATCAGCCTCCCCAGTGGGCGATCTGCGAGCGCGGCCGGCGCCGTTCCCACCACCCCGATGATTATTGATATCCTGCCAAATGGAAGCGTGCAGATGAATAATATGGTCTACGATACGCCCGAGAGTCGTGAGTTGCCGGATCTCCGGAACAAACTCAAGGAAACGATCTCCAAGTTCGGCGACAAAGACCCCGTCATCCTCCGCCCGGATCCTATGACCAAGCACGAGCGGGTTATGGACGTGCTCAATGCGGCCTCCGCAGCGGGCGTCACAAAGCTTTCATTTAGCTAATCTCGAGTGCCTTGAGAGGCAAACGAAAAGTCATCCTGACCGGTATTTTTCGGAGTCCATGGGTTATTCTTTTTTTAGCCTGTGCCGTCGGACTGGGAATCTTCTTGCCGCTGTGGATTGGAAATTTTGTTGCAGGCACTGATTTCTGCCAAATGATCGAGTCTCGGGTGGGCCGTGCCGTGGTGGCGGACGCCAAGCTTGAGGCGCTGCGCTGGGATGGAAATTCCGCCGCGAGCGAGATTTTGATTTTAGTCGGCCGTGCATCCTCCGACTTGGACCGCCTGGAGGCCAAGGCGCTTCGCGCGGAATGGAACTGGCGCGCATTGTTTCAAGGTGTCTGGAGAGTGGAGAATATCGAAGTCCAGGAGCTATCGGCTGCTTTCAAAGCCAAGAAGGGCGCGGAATCGGAAGAAAAACAAAATGCAGAACAGGAGATTCTCAACTCGGAACCATTTCCTGCGGATCATTCTCAAGTCCCTGCCTTCATCAGCGACTGGCTCCCATCGCGCTTGGAATTCGGGCGTTTTGACATTCACAAGGCCGATCTGGACTTTGGTGAAATGAAAGTAAGTCGCACTTCACTAAGCATTATTCCCGGTGAAAACGGCCATAACATCGAGGCCCGGGGAGGATCGCTCTTCGTTGTCGGAATGCCTCCCCTCACCTTGGCCCAGTGCCGCATGCGCGAGCGAGAGGGCAACTATTTCCTCGATGACTCCCGGGCTTTTGTAACTGGAGGCGGATCGCTTGTGGCATCCGGATGTTTTGGTAAAAATACCCGTCTCAATTTGATCTGGGAGGGCGTGCCTGCCAGCTTATTGCCAGTTCCTCGGTTGGGAGAATATCTGGACGGCATCAGCCAAGGCCAGGCGGCTCTCGATGCCAATGGCAACTGGCGCGGCAGCCTGAGTCTCACTGGGGCCCGCATTCACAACCTGCCGGGAATGAAAACCATCGCCTCGCTCCTTCGCAATCCCTCATGGGTGAATCCACCGATTCAAACCCTGAGCACCGACTTCGAGTGGTCTGGAGGAAACCTCACACTCACCAACTTGGTGGTCGAATCCTCCGGCCTCGCCCGCATCGAAGGCAGGTTGCGCGTCAGCGCAGGGGGCGATCTCAGTGGAGAATTGCAACTCGCGCTTGACCAAACAGCACTCCAGCAACTCCCGGGGGCGCGAGAGATGGTCTTCACGACTCCGCGGAATGGCTGGTATTGGACACCTGTTCAACTCGGGGGAACATTATCAGCACCCACGGAGGACCTCTCCTCCCGTCTTACCACAAGCATAGCGGGAGCCGTCCTTCTGAAAGAAAGCGGCAAGGCGATCGACGCCGTTCCTTCCACAGCCATCGACACCGCCAAGGACCTCATCAATATCTTCGCACCGCTTTTTCCATGAGTGGTTTTCCCGGAGGCCATCAAGACCTCAACGACCATCCTGACTTTCGACTTTGAATCAGCCATTTTTAAAAAATCCACCCGTTGTTCTGACGATTGCCGGATCCGACAATTCCTGCGGGGCCGGTGCCCAAGCCGATCTTAAAACGATCACCGCTCTCGGCGGCTATGCGCAGACGGCTATCACCTGTGTGGTGGCGGAGGTTCCCGGAAGGGTGGAAGCGATTCAGCAGGTGCGTGCGGATATTGTAGCAGCGCAGATCCGCTTGAGCTTCGAGGCCTTTCCCGTGGCGGCGGTGAAGACCGGCATGCTCTTTTCCACCCCGATTATCCGCGCAGTGGCATCAACTTTGGCCGCGTGCAAAAAATTTCCTCCACTTGTGGTCGATCCCGTGATGGTGGCATCCAGTGGCGATCCGTTGCTGAAGGCTTCGGCTGTGAAAGCCTACCGTGACTTGATTTTTCCACTGGCCACATTGGTGACTCCAAATCTCGATGAGTTGCGAATACTCTCAGGGATGCCGTGCCGCAATCTTGATGAAATGAAGGCAGCGGGAGAAAAGCTTGTCAATCGTCACGGGTGCGCCTTTTTGCTTAAGGGTGGGCATCTGTGCGAAAAAGAGGCGACGGATATCTTGGCCACGCAGGATGGGTTCGAGATATTCGTTGCACCGTTCCGCCGGAAGATCGACGCCCATGGCACGGGTTGCACCTTCTCGGCGGCGATTACGACTTTTCTTGCTGCTGGATTGTCACTCTCCGAATCAGTGGGCCATGCAAAAAAATACATCACCCGTGCGATTGAGGAGCATTTGCGTTGGAAACAAACGACCGCGCTGGAACACCGCATGCAGAAGGCTCACCTGCCTGGCATGGATTGAAGCACGACGCCTTTGAGGTATTCGGTTTCCGCGAGTCCCAGCACGATGGGGTGGTCAAGCGGTTGGCCGATCCGGCGGATGAGTCTCATGTTTCGTTTCGCGTCGTAAAGTCCCTCGGCGATGGCGTCCTCGAACTCGTGGGAGGCGACATGGTGCGAGCAGGAGAAGGAGACAAGCAGTCCATTTTTTGAAAGCAGTGCGGCCGCCCGCGCATGCAGATCGCGGTATCCGCGCAGTGCCTCGGCAATTTTTCCCCGTGCCTTGGTGAAGGACGGCGGGTCGAGGATGATGAGGTCGTATTCGGGCTTGTCGGGACGGCGGAGGAAGTCGAAGACATCGGCCTGTCGGGCTTCCACCGGGAGTCCATTGCGCGCCGCATTCTCGCGGAGGCGAGTCGAGCTTTCGGTGCCGGATTCGACAGCGGTAACATGGCTTGCCCCGGCCTTGGCACAGGCGAGCGCGAAGCCGCCTTGGTTGGAAAAGCAGTCCAGCACAGTCAGGCCGCGCGAGAGTCCGGCCACAATGCCGTAGGATTCAACCTGGTCGAGATAGAGGCCGGTTTTGTGGCCTCCGAGGGGATCCACGAGAAAACGCACACCCGAAGTCTCGACCTCCACTTCGCCGGGACTTTCTCCAGCGAGGATTCCCGTAACCAGCGGCAAACCTTCAGCGGTGCGCACGGGAGCGTCATTTCGTTCAACCACACAGATTGCGCCGGCTTTTTCCATGAGGGCAGCGGCAATGGTCTCCTTGTGACGATCCATGCCGACCGTGAGAGTTTGGAGGACTACCACATCCCCATATCGGTCGGCAATGACGCCAGGGAGACCATCGCTTTCGCTCCAGATCAGGCGTCCCAGATCCTCACGGCAACCCATGCGCTTCCGGTATTCCAAAGCCTGCTGGATGCGCCGTTGGAAAAAGTCCAAATCCAAATCCTGCCTATGCCGCGAGAAGCGCCTGACGACAATTTGTGAGCGGGAATTATAAATACCCACGCCAAGGAGGTGGTCGCGTCCATCCTTGATCGAAACCACATCCCCGTCTTCAGGGGCGCCGAAGGATTTTTGAATCTCACTGGCGTAGACCCAGTCATGCCCGTGCAAGATCCGCGAACGCGGGCGAACAATCACGCCGCTCATGAGTTCGCCTCCTCTTCGCTGAGAAATTCCCAGTTGGAAAATGTCGCTGCCTGTCCGGCATAGTCACCGAGGGTATCGGTGACATTCCACACCGTGGCTTGGTGAATGCGAAACCGGCGACCTGTGCTTGAGATGCGTATGCCCGAGTAGTCGTTAATGAATCCCCTCTCCCGCACGCGGCGCAGGAACTCCGCCCGCTCGTCGCGATGCATCGGCTCTGCCGTAAGGCGCGATGGCATGGTTGTGAGAATCTCCCAGTCCATCTGCCAAAGACTCATAGCCGTCCTGTTGCCATAGTTTAAAATTTGATCCCCCTCCACCCCGCCTGAGATGACTGCAAATGGCGCCTCAAAAAGCATCCTCGCTTCGGCGCGGACATCGCCGCAGGGTGCGATCAAGTGGCTTCCCGTCCATTGGTGGTAAGTGCGCAACAACTCCGCGCCGTGGGTTTCTATAAAAGTCATCTGATGAAACTACCCAATTCGAGTCCTGCTGACGACGGATTTTCAGATGCAAGGCTTGTCTCGCTTGAAGGGATGAGCTCAGATGCCAGCCATGAAAAAACAACTACGCGATGTTCCCGGAGGTCCACCGGCTTTGGGTCCCTACTCTCTCGGCGTGGTGGCGGAGGGCCGATTCGTCTTCGTCTCCGGCATGACGCCATGGGATCCCACGACGGGGAAAATCGAACGCGGATCGATTGCGCGGCAAACTGAACTCGTCCTTGAGAACATCAAAAAAGTCCTCTCTGCAGCCGGTGCGGGATTTGAGAATGTCGTCAGCTCGCGCGTTTACCTCTCTGATCTCACTCTGGAAAACTTCAAGGAAATGAACGGGGTCTATACCCGCTATTTTGGAGAGTCCGCACCTGCCCGCGCCACGATCGGCGCCCAGCTCCTCGGCTTTGATGTCGAGATCGAATGCGTGGCGAATCTTTTGGATTGACGCCTTGGATTTCACCCTTAGCATCTCATCTCCAATTTTTAGAATATGAAACGCACTTATCAGCCTTCCAAACGCACGCGCAAGCAGCAGTTCGGTTTCCGCGCCCGTATGAAGACCAAATCCGGTCGGGCCATCTTGAACCGACGCCGTCGCCAAGGCCGCAAACGCCTACTTCCAAAAGGTGTCGAGGTCCACTTCGCCAGACACACGGAAGCCTGATTCTGTAGGTCAGCGTTTTCCCAAATCCGCTCGGCTTACTGAGACCAGAGATTTTGCAAAAGTCCGCGAGCAGGGGAAATCAATCCAATCCAGCCTCATTCGAGTAGGACTTCTCAGGACAGAGGAAGTGTCTTCGGCCAAGGTAGGCCTGATCACTTCCAAGCGCGTAGGTGGTGCAGTGGTTCGTAACAAAGTGCGGCGCCGCCTTCGGGAAATCCTCAAATCCTGCATCGCCGAGATTCCTTCTGGGTTTCTTGTCGTGATCGTTGCCAAGTCTGCAGCAGCCCGAGCATCCTTTGAACAACTGAAAGCGGAATGGTTGCTTCTTGCCCGCAGACTTTCTATTTTGCCGCCTCTCGAATGAAACACCTACTCATCGCTTTGATCCGCTGCTACCAACTGGGTGTCTCTCCGTTTCTCCAAGTCCTGTGCGGGCCAGGCTGCGGCTGCCGGTTCGAGCCCTCCTGTTCCCGCTATTTTATTTCAGCTCTCCAGAATCACGGAACCCTCCGTGGCACGCTTCTCGGCCTTCGTCGAATCGCGCGTTGCCACCCTTGGGGCGGTTGTGGGTATGACCCCGTGCCGCCAGCATTCAAACCTCTCTCAAACATAAATTAATGGACCGTAAATCCTGGATCGCCATCATTATCTCAGTCGCTGGCCTCTTTGCCTGGCAGTGGTATGTCAGCAAATACTACAAGCCGGAGGTGCCACCAGCGGCTTCGCCTTCTTCGCCAAGCGCTACACCAGCAGTCCCAGTAACAGCGGTGCCAGCAGCAGCTCCCGTGTCGGAAGTCGAGCCGCTTCCATCCATGTCGGCGCGTGCCGAGAGCCTTTCCACGAACAGCACAGAATTTGTTTTCAATAACAACGCCGGTGGCATCGAGCAGGTCATCCTGCGGATGCATCTCGGAGAGAATCATGAAAATGTCGCTTTAAACCGCAATCGGAGCATGCCCATCGGTGCGTTTGGGTTCACTCCGGGCGAGGTGCTGGGTGGATTTGAAATGACCGCCGACCCTACCAAAGACGAGGTCTTTTTCAAACGCACACAACCGGATGGACTCGAGATCAGCAAGCGCTTCTCACTTCCCAAAGGGAACGTCACCCAGTCTCCCTATGTGGTGAATTTCGAGGTGACCTTCAGCAATCCGGGCACTACCGCCATTCAGGTTCCTGATTTCTTCATCTCCGCCGGCGGCGCCGCTCCCATCCACATTCACGACCTCCCCATGTATACCCGCCTCGATTGGGGGCATGAGGCAAAAATGTCCAGCATCGATGTGAATTGGTTTTCCGCAAGTTCTGTTCCGCTGATTGGAATACCTATCCACGGCGAGCGACCGCTTTACCTTGAGAGCAAGCCTGATATCCGGTGGGCGGCTGTCACCAGTCAGTATTTCTGCACCATTGTGACTCCTCAGTCTGGCTCTCCCACAAAGTCCGTTTGGGCAAAAAGATTCTCCACCATCAAGACCGATGCCGCACCGGTTCTTGGAGTTCAAGGTGGGCTCATCCAAGGCGGTCTCTCACTCGCTCCCGGAACAAGTGAGATACGCAGCTTCCAAATTTATTCGGGCCCCAAGGAAATCCCCAGCCTGCGGGATCTTGGCCCAACGCAGGATCAAGTTATGAGCTTCGGCATGTTTGGATTTGTAAGCGAGTTCCTGCTGTGGTCGATGAATAACCTCCACACCCTGCTTGGCAATTATGCGGCAGCCATCATCGTCCTCACGCTTCTGATCAAAAGCATCCTCTGGCCTGTCCAGAACAAGGCGACCAACGAGATGCGTAAGATGGCAGCCCTCTCGCCAAAGATGACCGAGATGCGGGACAAGTTCAAAGACGACCCGCAAAAGCTCAATGCAGAAACGATGAAGCTCTACAAGGAGTATGGCGTGAACCCCTTCAGTGGTTGCCTACCTATGCTCATTCAGATTCCGATCTTCTTCGGCTTCTACTCGATGCTTGGCACCGCCATTGAGCTTCGCAATAGCTCATTCTTGTGGGTGAACGACCTTTCCCAACCAGACACGATTGCTGATGTCCTTGGTTTTCCGATTAACATCCTTCCGATTGTCATGGCGGGCACCATGGTTTGGCAGATGGTCATTACGCCGAAAACTGGCGATGCGATGCAGCAGCGCATCTTCTACTTCATGCCGATCATCTTTTTGGTCTTCTGCTACAACTACGCCAGTGGACTCGCGCTTTATTGGACAACTCAGAATATCTTTTCTATTGTGCAACTCTACCTGACACGAAACAAGCCGTTGCCTATACTTGAGAAAAAAAGCGTAATCGCCAAGCGCACCGCTTCCGAAGCCAAGAAAAAAAGTAAAAACCGCCACAGCCCATGAATGCGACACCCGTTGAGATTCTTGATACGATCCTTGGCTTCCTCGGTTTTGTGGCGGAGGTTAAAGAAGAGAAAAACGACGGAAATACAACACTTCAGATTCTTACCAACGAAACAGACCGCCTCATAGGTAAGCACGAAGAGGTGATGGATGATCTCCAGTATCTTGTAAACCGTTTGCTTGCTTCGCAGACCCCCCCTGGAGCACGCGTAATCGTGGATGTGCAACACTACCGCAGCATGCGCGACGATGCTCTTGTAGCTAAAGTGCGCCAACTCGCCAATGCCGTTCGCGCCAGCGGACAGCCGATGCAGACGGCCACGCTCAATTCCTACGACCGCCGCATCGTCCACAACGCCTTCAAGGACGACCCGGAACTCACCACCTGGAGTCCATCCGACGACGCCCGCCTGAAGCGTATCACCATTCGCAAACGCCCCGTTCTTCGTTCTGATCCGCCCGCCTGAAAGGCCTGATTGCGCAACCCGCATCCTGCCACTTTTGAAAATAAAGTCGTGACCTGCTCGTCCGATGGCTCAAGAGGGATAGAGATTTCACTGGTATGGAAGGCCTCTTGTTTTTAGACGGCTGTTTTCTCACAAGGTCACTTTTTTTATGAATCTAATAGGCATGGGCAGAAAAAGATCACGCTGGGAGAACACAGCCGCCGTTCTTGCCTCGTTGCTGATCCATATCTTTTTTCTGCTTGGTTTGGCTTATTTCATTTTAACAAGCGCGGAGAGGCTGCAGGGACCGCCTTCAGTCCTCGAGGAACCTCTGCAACTGACCATCCTGCCGATACCCTCAGCCGCCAAGACCACTCCGCAGTTTGCACAGACCCAACCTCAGGAAAATGTTGACCGCAAGCCAAACAAGGCAGCGGCCTTTGAATCCGACAATGATTCCATAGCGGCCAGCGAAGCGGCCCCAAGCGGCCCCGATGCGATGCCCTCCGTCGATGGGCGTCAAGAGAAGGCCCTCGAACTGGCCGATCAGCGATACACCGCAGGAAAAACCCAATCCATACCCGCCCCCCAAGCAGCCGCGCAGCCCGAAGCCAAGCCGGCGGTATCCCCCACCCCTCGCATGGAGTCTGATCTCGCCCTGCTCAAGGCCCCCACCCCGCCTCCGAAACCTGCCGAGATGGCCAAGACAACATCCACGCCCCGCCCGAATTCTCAAGCCGGCTTCCGCCCGGAAACACGCGTGACACGCCTGCGTGGAAATGTCTCAAACAAGGGCAAAGCATCCTTGGAGGCCAATGCCACGCCTTTGGGACGCTACAAGAAGCAAGTCTCCGACGCCATCGGCTCGAGATGGTATTACTATGTGGGTTCCCAGATGGGGCTCCTGAACATTGGGACGGTGGATATTCGATTCACTGTGACACCCGAGGGAAAAATCAAATCCCCTGAAGTGCTCTCCAACTCGTCAAATGAGAGTTTTGCCTCCGTGAGCTTGGCTTCCGTTATGCAGGCTGAGATACCTCCGATGCCGCCGGAGGTTGCAAGGCTGATCGAAAACGGTCGCCTCGAAATCGACTTCTCGTTTACGATTGTTGGCCATTAATGACATCCCAAACCACGCTCTCGACCATTGCGGATTTTTTTGAAAGAGGAGGCCCCTTCATGGTGCTGCTCGTGCTCCTTTCGATTGTCACTCTCGCAGCTATTTTGCTTCGGGCTTGGCGACTGCGGGAAGGTGCCATTATTCCGAGACAGGTCGCTGAAGCCGTCAACGCCCTACGCCCCGGCGACACTCTCCAAGCCTTGCAGGACGCAATGGAGAAGCATCCTTCGGCTATCTCGATGACCCTTTCCACACTGATTTCACATCTGAACTGGTCTAAATCCGAAAATCTGGAAGCGGTGCAGACCTGTGCAAGACACGAAATCGCGCACATGGAAAAAGGCCTTGTGATACTCGAGATCGCCACTGGCACGGGTCCACTTCTTGGGCTGCTCGGCACGCTCTCGGGCTTGGTGAGCATATTCGCCACACTGGGAAACAACGGCGACCCCGTAGCGGTGGCCCAAGGCATTTCCGAAGCCCTCAATACCACGATTGCGGGACTTGCTGTCGCCGTGCCCAGCCTGATCGCCCATAGCTATTTTCAGCGGCGCATTGAGATGCTGGCGATCCAGATGGAATCCATCACCGCCAGCCTGCTGGCCAAAATCTACCAACCCCAATAGAGGCCGAGCGAAATGCAGTTTTACACTCGAAAGCGTCGTGCCCCGTTTATCAATATCGTCTCGCTGGTCGATATTCTGGCAATCCTGCTGATTTTTTTCGTTGTCACCACGAATTTTCGAAAAAACCAACCCCAGTTGAAAATCAACCTGCCGGATTCAAAATCCGCTGAAGA